>Ga0335394_10001609_pt1 | contig 25449 bp, 10 predicted proteins | sample MAT03_FD_205741 | JGI IMG/M metagenome (GOLD analysis project Ga0335394, IMG submission 205741) | Freshwater microbial communities from Lake Fryxell liftoff mats and glacier meltwater in Antarctica - MAT-03 (spades assembly) (version 2) ...
CTCTTCCAGGACGAGTGCTTTCTGCTCTGGGGCGACCTGTGCGGCTACGCCTGGGGCAAACGCAACGCACGGGTCACGGTGCCCGTCGGCAATCTGAAGGCCCGGCAAACCTTTTATGGGGGGATTAATGCGATCAGCGGCGAGATGCATCTGGCGACCTACCCCAAAGCCGAAAGCGCCGCGACGACGGACTTTCTCGCCGAGCTCATGTACCGCTATCCCACGGCCAAGCTGACGATTTGTCGGGACAATGCCCGCTGGCACCGTGGCGAAGAGGTCGGTCGGTTCCTTGATAGCGTGAACGCCGGTCTCGCGCCCGAGGACTGGCGGATCACCCGCATCGCGTTTGCGCCCCACGACCCTGAGCAGAATCCGATTGAAGCGGTCTGGCACCAAGGGAAAACGGCCCTGCGCGTGCAACGCTTGGAGGCCACCCACTTCGCCGAGGTGGTCACCGCCTTTGAGGCCAGCCTGGAGCGCCAGATCTTTGACTTCCCGAAGCTCCGCATGTATGCCCCTTCACAACCTGAATAGCTTTGCTATAGTTCTCATAGCGTCGATCAGCGCGACGCGACGCGATAGCGTTTGCGAGCACTATCTGCCCAGCGCTGGAGCCGCTCCCGCCGCTGCTCCAACGTTGTGCGCCGTTTGGCGACTTCGGAGTTTTCGACCGGCGTTTTTGCATAGTCGTGATTGGTGTCGAGGCCCAGGGGGAGCAGGAAATCACGGATGATGTTTTCTTGCTGCGGCCAGCGCGCGGTGTACAGCTCGGCTAGCGCCACCGCATCGCAGCTCGTGGCCGTGGTCACTATCGGGATGAGTTTGGCCTGGGTCGGTGGCGCCGGCATCGGGGTCGCCACCCAGTCCGGGTCCCACCAACGCTGTTGCTCCAGACTCAGCCCGACCATCCAGCTCTCGGGGTGTACCCAGGCCGGGTCGTCGCAGTCATCATCGTTTGGCTCGGGGGCAGGTGCTGGTACCTGGCAACGGAGATCGCGGATGAGGGCCACGCACAACGGCAAACTCTCGCCGGGACGCAAAGGGATGCTTAGGGCGAAGCGGGCTGGCGCCACCTCACGTACCACGGTTCCGTGTCGGTCACGCACCAGCGGCACAAACTCCTCCACCTCGGTGAAGGAGGCCAACCCATCGTACTGGTCAGCGCGCAGGATGGTCACCGCAGTGGTGCCAGTGGCAACCAGGCCGGCGAGAAAGTCACCGCCCATGCCCTCACGGTCAACGACAAGATGCTCGATGGTTCGTCCGCCGGTGGCCTCCGTGTAGCGGGCGAGGATGTGGGGGAGGCCGATGGTCAGATGCTGGTCGCCGCGATGGGTGGTGGCGAGCAGCGGATGGCCCTGGGCATCGTGGAGCAGGACGAGAGCGCGGCAGCCCTCGATGGCGCCGGTGCGGCCGATCAAACCACGAGGAATGCGCCGGTCGCTAAAGACGGGCTTGCGGTGCCCATCAATATAATAGTAGGCGGGGGCTGCGGATTCGGTGGAGGCGGGCTGCCAGAGCTGCGTGGTCCAGCGGGCCAGGGCATCGGTGAAGCGGGCGGCGGCGCCTGTACGGGCCAGCCAGGAGAGGAAGCGCTCGATGTGGCGGTAGCCATAGGCCCAGCCACGCCCGGTGAGCAGGGCCAGGGCGTCCCCGCTGTAGCTGGGGGTTTTTGCAGGACCCCCAATAGAATAAAACAAACGATACCGGATACGCGCTTGTCTATGCTCTATGCTCGGTCGCGCTGCTCGTCTTCTGGAGCAGCGCCGCGACGGCCCGCTCCAGGTCAATGGGCGCCACCCGGCTCGTACATTCATAGCGGCCGTAGAAGTTGATGTGCTGCCAGGCCACAGGCGCCACCTGGGTGAGCTGCGCCACCCCGGCCAGATCACTGGCGGCTCGCCGCTCCTCCAACACACGCGACAAGATCGTCGCGTTGTAGTAGGGGTGTGAGTAGCAATGGAACCAAGGCCCTCATAATTGAAAACGTGTATACCGAGATTCGTGCTATCACTGCGGCAAAGTACCGGTTCATGGTCGTCGCGTATGTGCTGGGAGGAAGGTGTGTTGCGGTGCACGTACAGTATGTGTCAATCGAACAAAAGGCAATAGAAAGCCCAATCTTTGTACACGAAGTCGTTTATGATAGAATCCGTTCCGTTGCTACTCAGACCCCTCAACCGGGATCGACTTCACGACCGGTCGCACGGCCATCCCATAGGCTCCGGCGAGCACCTCGCGGTAGCGCAGGGTCACACCGGTATAGTGCTCAACCAGCGTGCGCCGATCACCATACTGACGGGAGTAGATGCGCGGGCGATCGACAACCTCGCCTTCGAGCCGGACCCAGGCCATATCGGGCACGTCGTCGCCGATCTCCTGCACCCCGAGCACGTCGATGCGGATGTCCCACGTACGTCGGCCGGCGTCGTAGTTGTCCCGCTGGAAGCGGCGATCATAGTACTCCTCCATGCCAAGCGGGCCAAGCAGCGCGATCCGCTGACCATCAACCAGTAGGTGCTCGGCCCGGGCGCGCACCGCATCACTCATCGTGATCGGCAGGCGATAGCTGGTCCGCACCGCGCTTTGTTCATCGCCGACGACCTCGTTGATGCTCAGTTCGTAGCGATACTCGGCGGCGCCCAGGTCGGTGAACACGCGCTGGCCTTCGCCGCGTGCGGTAGTCACGACACGCACTGTCCCGACCAGCACCGTCAGATTCTTGCTGCGCGGGCGGCCCGTTGGGCGCACGGTCGCCGTGAAGGGCGGTGTCGAGCATAAAGGCGACGCCGTCAGGGAGAATGAGGCCGTGGCCCGTGCGGGCCGGCAGGTAACCAGCATCGACGGGCGTGGGGGGCGGCTCAGAAGCAGCGGGGTCGGCTGCGGGGCGAGTCGGGGCAGCCGGCGTAACATCCCAGTCTTCGGCCAGCAAGCCCTGGCCGGCGCCGTTGTTCAGCATCGTTGTCCTCCTGGCAGGGGCAGCGCGGCGATGGGCGCTGCGGAGCGGATGAGCCTGGGGATATCATCCGTATTTGGGGGCAGGAGGGCATCAGTGGAATGTGCTGATTTGGTGTGATGGAGCGCACGATAGGACAATGTATCGCTAAACGAGAAGAGTTTCACCTCAGCTATTGAGGCTCTTCAGGATTTGCCGTGGAGCAAATCAGGAACTACGGCATCAGGAAGACCTGGAGGAGTTCTCCCCACTTTTGGTCGATCCATCCTGAGTCGCCTTTCGCGCATGTCTTTGTGACGGACTAAAACGAAAATAAGAACGCATGTTTCTCGTGACAATTCCTGGAGAGCCGCTATTGATTAATGCCTCTTGCGCATAAATAATTTTAGTGTATCATTTAGGAGATCCCAGGCCCATTGAAGAGTATGGTGACACGCTCTGCGCCTGCTGCCCACTTTTTAGGGCTAGCGCATAGCCTCTCTGGCGGATCTCAACCCACGCCTAACCCTATACGTTCTTTTAACTATTAAACAGCAGATAGAAGCTATATAACCGCCCTGCCTCGCCTTGGTACCGCAGCCAGGAGGCGTCGTGAGCAACAAATCTGGTACATCCAGCCAGGTAATCTCGTTGCCAAGCGGGGGCGGTGCCCTCCAGGGCATCGGGGAGACGTTTGCGCCCGATCTCCATACCGGCACTGGCAATTTCACTGTCCCCATCGCGCTTCCTCCCGGGCGCAATGGTTTTCAACCTCAGCTCAATCTCGTCTATAGCACCGGCAATGGGAACGGGTCTTTTGGCCTCGGTTGGGATCTCAGTGTCCCCGGCGTTAGCCGGAAAACGAGCAAGGGCATTCCACGCTACCGGGACACTGAAGACGACTCGGCCAGATGGGACACATTCATTCTCTCAGGGTCAGAAGATCTCGTGCCGGTTGCCCTATGGGAGTTTGATTCAGTCAATGGTAATCGACTGAGGAAGCTGCAAAACCCGACACCGAACGATTTCGCGACCGCACCAGTGGTTCAGTTCCGGCCACGCACCGAGGGGCTGTTTGCTAAGATATTTTATTATCGCACGGCCGATAACCCGCATTGGAAGGTGCAAAGCAAAGATGGCTTGACCAGCTTCTACGGTAGCCCGCGTCCCCGTAACGCCCCAGCTAACTGGATGGATCCAGCCATCGTTGCCGATCCGGATGTTCGACGCAAAGTTTGCTCCTGGATGCTCTCCAGAACCGAAGATACGTTTGGCAACCAGATAGTCTACGATTACCTACGCGACTCCGATGTGGACGCATTGCGCGATCCGCTCCTGACGCCTCCCAGCCTCGAAGAGCGTGCAGTTCATCATTGGGATCAACTGTACCTGCACCGCATCCGCTACGTTGATTACGACCAGAATGGCGCCGCGACCTTCCTCGCCTCAGTCACATTTATCTATGAGGACCGCGCCGATCACTCATCGAACTACCGCAATGGCTTCGAGGTGCGCACTCGCCTGCGCTGCACGGCTATTGAGATTCGCACCCACACCGATAAGACGCGGCTTGTTCGTCGCTACAATCTGGTCTATCTCGATCAACGGAATGATCTGGCCAATCTGAATAACAGACTGCCGCTGAATGGTGTTTCGTTGCTCAGCCAAATCCATGTGCTGGGAATCGATGAAGCGCGACCGGCTGGAGAACAGATTGAGTCTTTGCCGCCGCTAGAGTTTTCCTATACGCGCTTTAGCCCGGCGGAGCAGGACTTCTTCCCGATCGCGGGGCGGGATCAACCAACTCGCTCGCTGGCCAACCCAGATCTGGAATTGGCCGATATCTTCGGCAATGGCCTGCCCGATATCATCGAGATGAATGGCACGGTGCGTTATTGGCGCAATCTTGGCAATGGGCAGTTTGATATCCCTCGGCCAATGAGTGACGCGCCCGCTGGCGTCATGCTGGGCGATCCCGATGTGCAATTGATCGATGCTGATGGTGATGGCCGGATCGATCTACTCGTCAATCAGATCGGATTAGCGGGCTATTACCCGCTGCGCTTCAATGGCGAGTGGGATCGTCGCTCCTTTCAGCGCCAGCGTCTAGCCCCGAGTTTTAGCTTCGCTGACCCCGAGGTGCAGCTGGTCGATCTGAACGGCGACGGCGTAACTGACGCGCTTCGCTCAGGCGCCCGCCTTGAGTGTTTCTTCAACGACCCCAAGGAGGGCTGGAACGCCACACGCCAGGTCGAGCGTCAGGCACTCGACGTATTCCCCAATATCAACTTCTCAGATCCGCGCGTTAAATGGGGCGATGTCACTGGTGATGGCCTCCAAGACATTCTTTTAGTCCATGATGGCAATATAGAATACTGGCCTAACCTGGGCTATGGTGATTGGGGTAAGCGCATCCATATGCGCAATAGCCCTCGGTTTCCTTTTGGGTATGACCCGCGCCGCATCTTGGTCGGCGATGTCGACGGCGATGGCCTCGACGACATTGTCTATGTTGCCGACCGCCGCGTTCACCTGTGGATTAACCAGAGTGGTAACCGCTGGAGCGATGAGATCGTTGTCGAGGGCACGCCGCCGCTGACGGATGTGGACGCGGTGCGGCTGGTCGATTTGCTCGGCACTGGCATGCCGGGTGTTCTCTGGAGCCGCGATGCGCTGCTCCGGGGGCAGAGTCAGCTCTTTTTTCTCGATTTCACCGGTGGATTCAAGCCCTACTTGCTGCACCAGATGGACAATCACATGGGGGCCGAAACCCATGTGGAATATGCACCTTCCACCTTCTTCTATCTACAAGATCAGCAGAATCGCCAGACGCGCTGGCAGACACCGCTGCCCTTCCCCGTCCTGGTGGTTGCCAGCGTCACAGTCTACGACTATTTTTCGCGCGGCAAGCTCACCACCGAGTATCGCTATCACCACGGCTACTGGGATGGCGCGGAGCGCGAGTTCCGCGGCTTCGGGATGGTCGAGCAGCTCGATACTCAGACATTTGAGCGCTATAACGCGCCTGCCCAAGGCGGCCAAGCGCCACTCTTTGATCCGGTAGATCAGCAGCGATTCACCCCGCCGACTCGAACCAAGACCTGGTTCCACCAAGGGCCGATCGGCGATGAGTTTGGTGAATGGGAGGAGTCCGATTTCAGCGCCGAGTATTGGTCGGGCGACCTGCAGCGCCTCTCTCGGCCACAGCCGATGACGGCATTTCTTCAAAGCCTGCCCCGCCGCGCTCGCCGCGACGTCCTGCGCACGTTACGGGGCAGCATTCTGCGTACAGAGCTGTATGCGTTGGACGGCTCGCAGCGTGAAGGCATGCCATATACCGTCACCGAAGCGATCTCAGGTGTGCGCGAGGAATCGCCTCCTAGCCCAAATGACGGCGGACGCCTACGTATCTTCTTTTCGCACCCGCTAGAGCAGCGCACCGCCCAATGGGAGCGTGGCGACGACCCGCTGATGCAGTTCGCCTTTACGGATAACTACGACGACTATGGCCAGCCGCGCGAGCAGATTGCCATCGCTGTTCCGCGAGGGCGGGATATTGCTCAGACGACTGCGCCGGGCGAGCCCTATCTCGCCACCCTCACGCGCACCGATTATGCGCAAAGAGATGAGGCTGAAATCTACATTGTGGATCGGGTAGCGCGCGTCACCAGCTTGGAGATAGTAAATGACGGTAGCCTGGCGCTCTTTGCCCTTCGGGCAATAATCCAATCCAATGCGGCCGTACAACAAATTATTGGACAGACCCTGACCTATTATGATGGCCAGGCTTTTGAGGGCCTGCCCTTGGGCCAGATCGGCGATCATGGCGCGCCGGTACGATCCGAAAGCCTGGTACTCACCCAAGCAATCCTGCGTGACGCCTACCGGCGCGGGGATAGCCAGCTCAACCCCGCTGAAGAGCCACCATACCTCGTGGCCGGTGGCCCGAACTGGCCAATGGAATATCCACAAGAGTTCCGTGACCGCTTGCCCGCCCTGGCAGGATACCGCTTGTATGTCAATGGCGATCCGGATCATGAGCCGGGCTATTTCGTCACCACTGTCCGGCATCGCTACGATTTTCACGACAATCAGGGCGGACGCGGCTTACTCAAAGCGACTCGCGATCCGCTGGGGCGCGACGCGACTATCGACTACGATCGTTTTGAACTCCTGCCCATCGCCGCAACCGACGCCGTCAATCTGACTACTACAGCAGACTACGACTACCGGGTTCTGCAGCCTGCAATGGTTACCGACCCGAATGGAAATCGTGGTGCAGTAACCTTCACGCCGCTTGGATTGTTGCGCGAGAGTTTCGTGATTGGCAAGACGGGCCAGAATGAGGGCGATAGCACTACTACACCCAGCACTCGCCTGGAATATCGGCTGTTGGCCTTCGTCGTCAGCCCTCCACAGGCCCGGCAGCCGGTCTCTGTGCGTACCATCCGGCGCGAGCACCACGATACAGAGATCGATGTACCGCTCCCTGAACGTGACGCCACGATTGAGACGGTAGAGTACTCCGATGGCTTCGGGCGCTTGCTCCAAACACGAACCCAGGCTGAGGAATTGACCTTCGGCGATGGGACGCGAGCAACTCCGCTTTTTGGCGAAGGCGTGCTTCCAGCAGACCAATCAGACCTGGTTGGCACACGGCAGGATGTGGTTGGCCGCCAAGGCGCTGCGGGCGCGTTGTCCAACGTGGTGGTGAGCGGCTGGCAGATCTACGATAACAAGGGGCAGGTGGTCGAGAAGTTTGAGCCGTTTTTTGACACCGGCTGGGACTATGCACCACCGACGCAGGAGCAGTTCGGCCAGAAAGCGACGATGTTCTACGACCCACGTGGGCAGGTGATCCGCACGCTCAATTCGGATGGCTCCGAGCAGCGTGTGATCTATGGTGTGCCGGTTAGCCTTGATGATCCAAACCAGTTCTTTCCTACACCCTGGGAAGCCTACACCTACGACGCGAACGACCTGGCCGCGCTCAGCGTCGGGCCGCAGCCAGACGGCACAATCGGTTCGCTCGGTACTCGTGCTCCAGAAAACCATCATTTTACGCCGACCAGTATCGTCATAGATGCCCTCGGACGCACTGTTGTCGCAGTTGAGCGCAATGGGCGGGATCAGGCAGACCGGCTGATCACCCGCTCAATCTACGATATCCGGGGTAATGTGCTGGTGGTGTTCGATGCGCTGGGTCGACCGGCGTTCCAGTACGTGTATGACCTGGCCAACCAGCCGCTACGAACTCAGAGCATCGATGCCGGAGTGAGGCGCACTGTGCTGGACGCGCTTGGGAGCCCGATTGAGGGGCGCGACAGCAAGGGCGCATTGATGCTGCACGCCTACGATCGGCTCAATCGCCCGATTCGCTCCTGGGCGCGCGATGATGCGAATAGCCCGGTTACGCTGCGTGGGTTGGCTACTTACGGCGATGGCGGTGATCCAAATCAGCCAATCGCTGAGCGCACGGCGAACTGGGCGGCAAACCGACTGGGCAAACCGGTTGGACAGTACGATGAGGCTGGCCTGTTAACCTTTGATAGTTATGATTTCAAGGGCAATCTGCTGGAAAAGGTGCGCCGGGTCGTGCGTGATGAGGCCATCCTCGCGGTATTCCCCAGGCGCACTGATCCCAACCCTAGCTGGAAGATCAGCCCCTTCCGCGTCGACTGGCAGCCGATAGGCAACGGCACACTAGCCGACCGGGAGCGCGACCTGCTCGACACGCTTGAGTATCGCAGCTCCATGGCCTATGACGCGCTCAACCGGGCCAAACGCATGCAGTATCCCCAAGATGTAGAAGGAGTACGGCGGACGCTGCTCCCGCGCTACAACCGGGCCGGCGCGCTGGAGGCGGTAGACCTGGATTCGCAGCCCTACGTCGAGCACATCGCCTACAATGCCAAAGGACAGCGCGCCCTCATTGCGTACGGCAATGGCGTTATGACCCGCTATGCCTATGACACACATACCTTCCGCCTGGTGCGCTTGTGTACTGAGCGTTTCAGTAACCCCGCTCCGCTGACGTATCGCCCGGCCGGAGCGCCGCTTCAGGACTTCGCCTATGAGTATGACCTGGTCGGCAACATCACCGTGATCCACGACCACGCACCAGGGAGTGGCATCCCCAACACGCTGCTAGGCCAGGATGCGCTTGACCGAATATTTACCTACGACCCGATCTATCGCCTGCGCTCAGCTACTGGGCGCGAGTGTGACCTCCCGCTGGAGGCGGTACCATGGGACGACCGTCCGCGCTGTACAGATGTCACCCGCACGCGGGCATACAACGAGGAATATCTCTACGACGAAGTGGGCAACATTAACGAGTTGCGACATGGGATGAATGGCGGCGGTTTCATCCGCGAGTTTGCGCTGGTTCCTAACACCAATCGCCTCGCGACCGTGACGATTGGGCAGAACCCGCTAGCCTACAATTATGACACCAACGGCAACATGATCTCAGAGACGACCTCGCGCCACTTCGAGTGGAACCACAGCGACCAGATGAAGGCGTTTCGCACGCAGGTAAGCGTGGCGGAGCCATCGGTCTATGCCCATTACCTCTACGATGCAGGTGGCCAACGAGTGAAAAAGCTCGTACGCAAGCAGGGCGGGGGATTTGAAGCGACGACCTACATTGACGGTGCCTTCGAGCACCAGCGCTGGCAGAGCAACGGCCAACCTGCCGGGCAGAACAACCACCTGCATGTGATGGACGACCAGCAGCGCATCGCGCTCGTGCGTGTTGGTGCGCCGCACCCGGATGATCCAAGCCCTGCTGTGCAGTTCCACCTGGGCGATCACCTGGGCAGCAGCAACCTCGTCATCAGTCAAGATGGCAGCTTCATGAACCGCGAGGAGCATACCCCCTATGGCGAGACCAGCTTTGGCAGCTTTGCGAAGAAGCGCTATCGCTTTACGGGCAGGGAGCGGGATGAGGAGAGTGGACTGAATTATCATACTGCGCGGTATTACGCACAGTGGCTGGGACGGTGGGTTAGTTGTGATCCAATCACCCCAAAGAGTGACATTAATCCATATTCGTATGTTCATAATTCGCCGACTAGTTTGATAGATATATCAGGGCTGGGGGGAGAAAAACCGGAAGCGATTGCGGAAAAAGCAGGAGTGCATGCTGTGGAAGAAAAATACCGCACAATTGACAAAGTAACAAACATCACTCCTCCTAAAGAGATTAACAGTCCTGGTGTTGATGCTCATCTTATCGTTGGAAAAGGACAAAGTGCAACGAATGTTATCGTAGACGCGAAATACAGCGGGAAAGTGCGGCCCCAGAATGTCAGAAAGGTCGAGTCTTTCATGAATTCCTTGAGAGATAACGCCCTACAATTAAGAAGAAACATTATCAATGCCAGAAGATCTGGCCTTTTAGACAAGGTAACTGCGAGAGCAGCCTATGAAGATGCGCATTCGGGATTGGTGATTAAGGAAGTTGCAGTTGTAGGATCAAATAAAGATATCAGTAGTAAGCTTAAAAACGAAGGTTTTTCAGTTACGAAAGTTGACACTTTTCCACATATCGAAGAAAGGGTTCAGGGAACCAGATTTTCGAGAGCATTAGGACGTAATCCTAAGGGAATGGTAACAGGAATGGCAAAGGGACTCATCATCGGTGCCGTCATTGGAGCCGGTATTGCCTTAAGCCAGGGAGAGGGATGGAGTGGGGCAAAGCGAGGCGCTTTAATCGGAGCATTACCCTTTGTTGGTGGTGCAATTGTAGGAGCGATAGATGATGGCTGGAAAGGTGCAGTTATTGGAGCAGGTGCCTCCTCTGGTACTCCATATGGTGGTGAGCAAATGGCGGCTCTCGTGGAAGGTGATGCTAAGGGCTATTTGAAAGCCTCTCTAAAGAATGCCGCCGCGATGTCAAGTCCCACCGGTATTTTGTGGGTCATGCTGGGCGACAAGGTACAACAGCTGCGGAATTCGCAACCTCGCTCTAACGAATCAGAATAGGGATTATGATCCAGAACAACCAACAACCACCACCTAATGACCTAAGCCGCTCGCCCACTGTCAGCAAGGCAATCCGTCGTCCTCAGCGGCGCGATCCGGTCAGCGCCGCCGCCCTCACCAACGCTATTTTAAAGCGGCACTCTGAGTATAGCGGGCACAAAACGTCGGCCGCAGCGCTGGATGAGCCGCCTGCTGATCAAAACCGTCCAGTTCAGGAATGGTTAGCGGACATTCGCAGTCTCTTTGACCTTAGCCGTGCACCGGAGCTGCATGGCCGGCTGGTCATTAAAGGCTATTCCGATTTATAGAGCGACCGTATCACAAAGCTGTAAAGGCAGAACAGTACATAATTTCGCCCACATCACGTTTAGCTCTTCCTAAAGGGTCAAATCGCAACTTGACAAAACAAATTGGAATAACCTTTATTCTCGGCCTGGGCATGCTTGAGCCGGATCTGCAAGATCAGCTACAGAAAGATGGCTTTTTGGCCGCCCTGGAGCAGGAGCTAAAGGAGCCGCTGGATACGCTGCTGACCGCTCAGGGCGCAGCGTTGCGCGAGCCGTACGATAGTGTGCCCAACCATCCGGACAACCCGCTGCGCACGGTCGAGGAGGATCAACTTGGGCGGGCCGCCTTTGCGCGCTACCTGGCCCGGCGCATCTTTGCCGTTACGCCGGAGCTCCAATCTGGTGCCTACTCAATTCACCTGTATGGCCCATGGGGATCGGGTAAGAGCACACTGCTCTACTTCCTGCGCGCGGAGCTAGAGCGAGACAACTGGCTTGTCGTGTGGTTCAATGCCTGGCAGAACCAGCACATTCGCCCTCCGTGGTGGTCGCTCTATGAGCGTACCCTCCAGAAAAGCAAGGAAGTTCTACGGCCCTGGCACTTACTTTCCGAGTACTGGTGGCGCCTGACGACCGGACGCATGCACTATTTGATCGGTATCACAACGCTGGCCTGGCTGGTGGTGCTGGCGATGATGTGGCTACCTGCTGAGCCGACCCCTGATAAAACCATATTGGATACTATGTCCACCCTGGCCGACAATCTTGGCAAGATCATCGCCCTCGGGCTGACGGTCTGGACGATTATCCAGGCAACCAGCCGCTCCCTGCTTTTCAGCTCTGCCAAAGCGGCGCAGAACTACGCTGAGCTGACCAGCGACCCGATGAATGATGCCGCAGCGCACTTTCGCAAGCTCATCAAACACGTGAATACGCAGGGCCAGCGTCGTAAGCCAACCAACACTGGGAACCAATCGCAGCGTGAGCAACCGAATCAGGTAAGCGAGAAGCCTGAAAAGTCCGATTCTGGCCAGGGCCGAGTCATGCAGGTGGCGATCTTCGTCGATGATCTCGATCGCTGTCAGAGCAGCTACGTCGTCGAGTTGCTAGAGGGAATCCAGACCGTGTTCCGCGCTGCCCCCGTCCTCTTTGTTGTCGCCGCCGATCGGAACTGGCTGAATGCGTGTTATGAGGAAGCGTACGAAAAGCTCAAGCCGTTGGTTCATGAGCCCGGCAAACCGCTTGGTACGCTCTTTCTGGAAAAGGCATTTCAGTTCTCAACCTCGATCCCCGGCATACCACAACAACTTAGAGATGCGTATTGGCTACAGCTGATCAAGGTGAAAGCAGCCAAAGACGAGAAAAGTAAGGAAACTGCAAAGCAGAAAGCCTCGGAAATGATGGCTAACGCCGCGAGCGAAGCAGCAGTGACGGAATTTGTCAAGCAAAGTCAAGACCGCTCCCCTGGTGAACAACAAGCCATTCGCGAGGAGGCTGTTATCCGCCTCGCTGCGCCGGGCATCCAAAAGCGCATCGAGCACAATCTGAAGCCATTTGCTCCATTCCTGGCCCCAAATCCGCGCGCCATGAAGCGGCTGGTGAATACCTATAGTGTGAACCGGGCGCTGGCCACGTTGGCATATGTCGATATCGCCCTTGACCGGCTGGCGCTCTGGACGATTCTGTCATTGCGCTGGCCTGTGCTGGCCGACTATCTGGAAGACAACCCCGAAATGGTAATAAAGCTTATTTCAGGCGATGAGGGCAACCTGCCAAAAGAAACTCAAACTCCGAACGACAAAGAAGCTGATGATGTTCCAAAAGAGATACAGGCTATCATTGACGATGATGTCCTCAGCGTTATCAAGGGCGGGCCAACCCAAGTCCCTCTCGATGCCGCCACTGTACGTCAGTGTGCGCTGTTGCGCGGGTAGTTTTGAGCGAACGAGTTGATGGAGGCGAAAGATATGCCACAGCTAGCAGCACCGATATTTCAAGTCCGTGGGCAGGTCGTTCTCAAGAGCGATGGTAGCCCAGCAGTGGGCCTCATTGTCAGGGCTTTCGATAAAGACCTGCGTCGAGAAGAGCCACTGGGCGAGGCCAAGACCGATGAGAAAGGCCTGTATGCGATCGTCTACACCGCTGAACTATTTGCGCGAGCCGAAAAGAAGAGCGCAGATCTTGTGTTGCGGGCCTTTGCTCCAAGTGGAGAACTCCTGGCGACATCAGAGATCATGTTCAACGCCCCGAGTGTGGCGACCGTGAATCTGACTATAGAGCCACAGCCAGTACCCCAGTTGTCGGAATACGAAATCTTGCTGGCCGCGCTTGCGCCGATCATGGAGGACTTGCCCCCCGCTGAGTTGACTGAAGAAGATATCACATTTATTACCCGGGAAGCGAATTACCCAAGAATACTAATTGAGACCTTAGCCAAGGGAAGCCGGCTCGCGCAGCAGACCGCAATCCCAACCGAAGCCTTCTATGCCTGGGGGCATTACGAAGTACCCCTGGATTTGCAGGTTCTGCTCACGTTTCCGATTGACCGATTAATTGCCACCTTGCAGAGAGCTATCGATGCCAACATTGTCCCGGCCAGTCTGAGCGAGGCGTTCGACGCGATCGAGAGCCGGCTGCGCGATCTACGCTACGAGCAAGGCGTGCTGATCGAGGCGCAGTTCATCGGCCGGCTGGTGGATCAGGCGACAACGCAGCCAATTCCTGGCCTTCTGGTACGCGCCTATGATCTTGAGGACGACGGCCCACAGCCACGATTGATCGGTACTGAGACGAGTAATGCCCAAGGGCTGTTCACCGTCGGCTTTCCAACAAATGCCCGGGATGGGCACCGCCAGCTGCAACTAGAGATCGTCGATTCCAAGGGTCAGATCATTCATCAGGTCGCGGTTCAAGCCGAAGCTGCACAGACGGCGGTGGTCGATGTCCCAGTGTCGGTGCCGTCTATTCCAGCACCTCCATCCCCAACAATCGATGAGCTAGACAAGCAGCTCTTATTGAATCTCCCAGGCGATCTGCGAACATTTCTGGAGCAAGCGGGCATACAGAATCTAGCCGACATTCGTCGAGCGGGTGGGCTCAACCAGTTGCAGGGGTTGCCGAATAGCCCGGCCGTGCGGGAGCTCGAAGCACACGCAACCTTGAGCATGGTCACAACCGATTTGGCTGTGAGTAAATCGCTTGTTGATGGTGGCTTTCGAACGATTGCCGGTATCGCAAGTACGCCGCGAACAAGAATTGTGGCGTTGCTTGGTAATCAGATTGGGGAGTTCAAGGCAGCCCAGCTCCATAGCAAAGCGCAAGCGCAAGCGCATGTGCTCGACAACATCCTAACCGACGCCCGCACCAACGGCGAGCATAGTCTTCTCCATGCTACCCTTCCAGAGGAGTTAACCCAGACGCAGTGCCACTGTCGCGACTGCGAGGCAGCAGTAAGTCCACAGGCCTATCTGGTCGACCTGCTCGATTATGCGGTCAGCTACCTGGAGGATGCAACTGGTGCCATGACGCTGTCCAAGCTGTACCAGCGCTTCCACCAGCCCTTCGGCGGATTACCCGTCATTTGCGATGAGAAAGAGGTCTGCCGGGTACGGCTCGCCATCGAGGTTTTGCGCCGTCACCTTGCGCCAGAATCTCAGACTGGAGCTGAAGCGCAGGCCTATTTGCAGCGCGCCTACATCACGCTGCTGAGCCGTATCGGCACGTCATATGAGGCGCTTCGCCTGGCTCGGTCGGACACCCCGGCGAACCGCAGCGCTTTGGCAGAGCGATTGGGCATCCAGCTGCGGTCGAATCGGCCAGACCAGTTGGATGAATTGTTGCTCGAGCCGAACGCTATCACCGAACAAGCGCTAGAGCGGATCTTTGGGCTAGTCGATACGACGCGGGACGGGTTGTCTGATGGTGTCACGCTAGGCGATGATCAGCGACAGATCCTTCGCTGGAGTCTGGATGGAGTTGCCTGGAGGCATAACACGGATGAAAACGGTGCCATCTATCTCAGCCTCAGCCGCCCAGCCAATGCAATTATGCGGATCGTGGAAGCCTTCAGCGATCAGGCGCGCACACAACTTGTGGCTCGCGGATCGATTGCTCTTGATCAGGGTTTGGTCTCACTGCTGCCCGAGAACCTCAGCAACCTCTCCGGCCAGGTGAATCTCAATTACCAGGCCGATACGCAAGATATTACGCTCATTGTTATGCCTCAATACCTGGTTTGGCGGCTACTGAACCTCCGCGATCAGTGGCACCTGCAGGATTGGCCAGTGGCAGCGCCAGCCGATGCCCCACCCCTGATCGATCCGGATCTGATCGGCCCAGAGGATCTACGCAATCCACTCAGCGGCGACAGAGCCTTTGATCTGTGGGACGCCCGGCACGAGGTTTTGATCGCCCGAAAGGCGGCAGTCAGAGCTGAGCGCGAGGCGGCTGCTAGCGCATCAGCCGGTTTCGAGACTGTGCTTGCAGACGTGGGCCTTTCCTTGGCAGCGCGCGATGCGGGCCAGGATATCACCAGTCAGCTTGAAGGGCTTAGCTTAGCAGTCAGAGACTTTGACTATCTTCTACGCATCGAGCGCCTGATCTCAACCGCCACGCTTCTCGACAGCGAATGGGATGAAGTCTATGACATCGTAGTCCAGGTCTTCAAGCGTCAACAGTTTCCCACTTGGCGCAGCGAGGAAAGCCAGGCCAATCTGACATTGGGGCCGGATTACTTCCGCATTCCTTCACCTCAGCACGAGTTTCCGCCACGCGAGCCTGAACCGCTCCCGATCTGGCGGGCCAGCGATTCGGCGCGGCGCACCTGGCAGCGGAAGCTCCAGTCACGCATCGATCAGGAGCAGGCGGCGATTGAATCCCTGCAAAACATCGTCCGCGCTACTGAGGCGGAAGCCCTACCGATCCTGCGCGAAGCCCTGGTCGCCGTTTCGGGCATAGACGCCCGCTCGCTAAGTGCCCTGCTGCTGATCGACTTCCAAGCCGATAGCTGCCAGTGGACGACACGTACTGCCCAGGCTATCGAGACGATCCAGCAGTTGTTATGGTCCGCCCGTACCGAGCAACTGACAGATGGAAATGCCGACCTACGCCTTGAAGCGGACGACTTCGACGATGCCTGGAAGTGGCTCGGCTCATATGCCACCTGGCGTGCCGCCATGATGGTGTTTCTGTATCCTGAGAATGTGCTCCTGCCAAGCCTCCGCCGCTGGCAGACGCCGGTGTTCAGCAAACTAATCGAGGATGTTCGCGACCGGCCGCGGCTCACACCCGAGCAGGCATGTCAGATGGCGACCAGCTATGCAAGCTACTTCCATGATGTTTGCAATCTGACGCCGGAAGGGGCGGTATTCGCACGGACCGAAGTTCGAACCGGAGATTGTCGAAACAACGCATCCGAGGGCGACCAGTTCCGTGTCTTCCTCTTCGCGCGCGCCACCGAGAAGGGTGCAATCTACTTCTCCTGGTATGACGTCAAAGATGAAACCGGATATGCGCAGAGTCCCTGGGAGCACGTGCCTAATTTCGACAATGTGCTTGGATTCGTAGGGGCAGCAGCGTACGGGCCTACACCTGAGACACGTGCGGTCTATGTCTTTGCCTGCATAGGCGACTCACTCCAGCAGAAACTCGTTTATAACACATACTCTCTCGGTGGGACAGGCTGGAGCAACGAGGTATTCGAATTAGGGCTTCCGGAAAACGCGACGACATTTAGCGCGGTCGTGAAGCAGCGTAACCGGGAAAATGAGCCGCCACATCTGGCTATCCGCCTGCCAGATGGCACGATCTACGGGCGCTACCTGAACCAGGATGGGACGGATTGGACCGATGGCGATTGGGGATTGCCAAGTGTTAGTCGGGCCAAAGGAGCCAATCACAGGTTGTATGCTATGGTAGAAGGTGATGGGGATGCCCACGAATTCTATCTTGTCACCAAATCAACGAGCCAGCAACTCTACTACCGTCTGTTTGGGCCGAAGGATGACGGCCATTGGCGTTTGCTAGGCCCACAAGATCGTAAGGAATGGCTAGGTAGTTTCCCCTGGCCATCGACAAAGCACGTCTATGTCTTCTGGCGACATCCCAGCCGAAGAGGTCGAGCACAATACAGCTCACTTATCAGTGAGAACTCAATGAATAACACTGTTGAGTATCGATCATTCAGTGCATTCGATGCATGGCTGATGCGCGTCGTGGGAGTGAGCCTGGCAAGTTACATTGTGCCTCTAGCGGCTAGAAATGTATCAATGACTGCTAATGAAACTGTTCTCAAATACCTGACCAGGACTATCAGAGATCAAGACAACCAACCGGTCTATGCCAGACGCGGCATAGAAGTAATTAATGCACTCTATGCAGAGATCAATAGTCAGGGTAGTGGTTGGCAGGATTGGAAGGTGGCCGACGCAATGGTGCAGTTGTTCACTTCGCCTCGCCATACACTCGAAGATGTGTTGACAAGGCTATTCTCGTACAGATTTACCGGGTATAGTATGTCGGGCTTCTTTCGAGAAACCACGGATTTTAAAATCAGGAGTAGAGAAAATCGCTCACTTAGTAAGAAGGAGCAGTCTCCTCCGTTGGAGTGGGGCGCTGGCCTGGAGCGTATCGTACTCGCCAGCGGCGAGTATCCTGCGCCTTACGATGCGCAGGTAGCCTACAAGATTTCTCCCTATGACCGATCCGATCCGCCTGAGACTAAAATGCTTTTGATTGATCTTCCTGGTGGACCGGATCTCTTTGGTGTGGCCGACCAGCCCACATTCCTACGCGATACCTATAGCCAGCGACAGGATCTCCGCCTGGTCGGATCCGCGCCGATCGCGTTGGCGCCGTTTGTGAGAGAGCCCTTCGAGATCACGGAGCGCTTGGACTCTACGGAGCTACAAGTGCGCCGCACACAGATTAGCAAAGCATTTCTGGATAATCAGGCAGCCCCGGCAGCGGTACGCATCTATTTGGAAGAGGCTTGGTACTTCGTCCCTATGTACCTGGCCCTGCAACTTCAACGGCGCGGCCAATACGTTGCGGCGCTCGACTGGCTCCGGACGGTCTATGATTACACGGTCAAGGTGTTTCCAAAAATCTATTATCCGCTGGTGCAGGAACAGAACCTGGACTTCCTCTTCGCACGCAGCGAGGATTGGCTGCTGGATCCACTGAATCCCCACGTCATCGCCGCGACCCGCCAGAGCACCTACACACGGTTCACGCTGCTCGCGTTAGTGCGCTGCTTTCTGGAGTATGCTGACGCCGAGTTCAGCCGGGATACTGCCGAGTCGGTTGCCCTCGCGCGCACGTTGTACACGACAGCGCTCAACCTGCTCAATACGGATGAGCTGCAGCAACATACAAATGAATGCCCTGAGCTAGAGATCAAAGTCGGCGAAGACATTTCGCTACTGCCCGAGTGGCAAGTTTCGCACGATGAGCTGGAGGCAACATTCCGACGCCTACCTGATGCACGGAAAGCTTCAGACCTGAGAGACCGGCTAAGGGCGGTGCTTACAGCGGCTGGATCTGCGCGGGGCCGACTGGCCGAAGCGCGTCAGATTGCGGCGCAGGCACTGGCAGAAGCATCACTTCCAGAATCATTGGCTTCGATTGCACGGAAAGGGCGAGTATCAAGCGCAAACATCCAGGCCGCCCTGTTGGCCCGTCCGGAAGTAGCTCAAGCTGTAGAGCAGGTGGGCCTAGCAACCGAAACACGGTTCCTGCAAGCTGTCTCGCTCGTTGCCAATGTTAGCCCACTAATCCTGGAATCAGGCCAACTAGCCCTTCCCTGGTTACAGACTTCGTTAGCAGCATCCCTGACGGGTAAAGGAGGGAGTCAGGGAGCAATCCGGCCAAACCAGATCATCAACCGCCCACCATCGCGCGTCGCCAATGTAGGGCTAACGTCGCCATTGGCAGCGGCCGCCATAACCATGGCGTTCTACAGGTGGCATATTCCTGCGCCTTCATTCTCTTTCTGCATTCCGCCCAATCCCATCGTGTCAGCACTACGTATGCAGGTGGAGTTAAACCTCTACAAGATCCGCACCTGTCGCAATATCGCTGGCGATGAGCGCCTGCTAGAGCCGTATGCGGCAACGACCAGCAGCATGCGTGATCTACCTGCAATTGGGGGTGGACAAATTGTTGTACCAGGAACTGCCACTTTGCGCCCAACGCCATATCGCTACGTGGCGCTGATTGAGCGCGCCAAGCAACTCGTCAGTATGGCCCAGCAAATAGAGGCCGCCTTCCTCTCGGCCCTGGAGAAGCGCGATGCCGAGTTCTATAACCAACTCGGCGCTCGACAAGGAGTAGCGCTGGCGCGCGCAGGCGTCCGCCTTCAAGATCTGCGTGTCAGGGAGGCTGAGGATGGCGTAACGTTGGCGGGTTTGCAACGGGAGAGGGCCCTGATACAACAGAGTCACTTTCAAGGCTTACTCGACGAAGGCCTGATTAGCTCAGAGATTGAAGCAACTCTGTTTCTGATTGCTTCGGCTGTGTTCTCAAACTCAGCAGCGGCTACCTTCGGAATTCAGGCTGTCATTGATGGAATTGTCGCTACCTTAACTTTTGGAATATTCGCAAAGCCAGGGGAGAACGCAGGTCAAGCACTTTCGGCCCTAGCGTCCGCAGCGTCGACAAATGCTTCCCTACTCCAAACATTTGCAAGCTATGAACGCCGCGAACAAGAGTGGAGGCTGCAACGTGATCTCGCGCGGCAGGATGTTCGTATCGGCAACCAGCAAATTAGAATCGCTCAGGATCAGGTGCGGGTTACGGGCCAGGAGCGAACCATTGCCCAGATGCAAGCCGATCATGCCGAAGAAACGGCGAATTTCCTCGCCACTAAGTTCACCAACGTCGAGCTGTACGACTGGATGAGCAACATCCTTGAGGGCGTCTATAGCTTCTTTCTACAGCAGGCTGCGGCAATGGCTCAACTGGCCGCGAGCCAACTGGCCTTCGAGCGGCAGGAGGCTCCACCTCCGTTTATCCAGGCGGACTATTGGGAAGCGCCACTGGGGGCAGATGCTGGCACCCTATCACGAGAAAATACCCCTGATCGCCGCGGGCTAACCGGCTCGGCCCGGCTCGTACAGGATATCTTCCAACTCGACCAGTACGCTTTCAGCACCGATCGGCGGAAGCAGCAACTGACTAAGACGATTTCGCTGGCTCAACTGGCCCCATCGGAGTTTCAGCGCTTCCGCGAGAACGGCGTGATGCCTTTTGCGACGCCGATGACGCTGTTTGATCAGGACTTTCCAGGTCACTATCTACGCCTGATCAAGCGCGTTCGTGTCTCCATTATTGCCCTCATACCACCTATTGCGGGCATCAAGGCAACCCTATCCTCCAGCGGGCTATCCAGAGCGATTATCAATGCCAACGGCATCTTCGAGCCAACTATCGTCACACGGCCTCCCGAAACCATTAGCCTCACCTCACCGCGCGACGCCACCGGCCTGTTTGATCTGACTTCGCAATCCCCAGAGCTGCTGCTGCCCTTCGAAGGTGTGGGCGTGGATACCGCCTGGGAGCTGCAACTTCCCAAAGCGGCTAACCAGTTCGACTACGACACCATCGCCGATGTACTGATCACCATCGAGTACACGGCGCTGAATAACCTGGATTACCGCCGCCAGGTCATCTCGCAGTTGAACCGCACCTTCAGCGCCGATCGGCCCTTCAGCTTCCGCAACCAGTTTGCCGACCAGTGGTACGATCTCAATCACCCCGAGCAATCCACCACGCCTATGGTTGTCGAGTTCAGCACGGAGCGCGCAGACTTCCCGCCCAACCTCGACCAACTTATAATTGAACAGGTTGTCTTCTTCTTCGCCAGGAAGGAAGGCGCTGCATTTGAGGTAACGGCCAACCTTATGTTCGCGTCACAGGGAGGTGGCAACGCTCTTGGTGGCAGCGCAACATCTATTGACGGGATCATCAGCACACGTCGCAGCAACGCCAGCGCCTGGGTTCCGTTCACCGGGAGATCACCGTTTGGCATGTGGCAACTAGATCTGACAGCAAAGCTCTCGGACGGGCGTACGGTAACTGAGGCAATCCAGAACGAGGATATCGAAGATATCCTGTTCGTCATCACCTATAGCGGGCAAACGCCAGAATGGCCCGCCTAGTACTACAACGAGATTTGTCATGCTGAGCGCAGCGAAGCATCTGTTCCAACTGCCTCATCAAGACCCTTCGCTGCGTTCAGGGTGACATGACTATGACGTTCTGATGCGATAGTGGACAAGTCTCGTTGTAGTACTAGGGCAAAATCCTATCGCCATCTCAGAGGCAGAGTAATCGAGAAGCCGCTCGCGCGAATCTCATTCTATCGTGGTGCTCACCGAAGCCGAGTTCCGCAATAGAAAGAGATTTGCGCGAGCCCTGGTATAGGTCATTTACCGAACCGTACCAGGCCAAATATCGGATCTCACCTTTCCGAGTCGGCTTATCCTGTGCACTCTAAAAGCCTAGGTAACCGTTCAGGTAGGGCGGATGGGCGATCTTCCGGGTTGCCAGAAATTGCGTGATCGGGCATACTACCGCAATGGATGAGCCACAGCGCCCAGCCGAACTGAGCGAGGAAGCCTGGCAGGCGACCCCACCCGAGGTGCGCCAGTTTCTGGCCTTGCTCATCACGAAGCTCGCGGCCCTGGAGGCCCGGCTCAACCAAACCTCGCAGAACTCCTCCAAGCCGCCCTCCTCCGATCCGCCCTCGGCACCGCCAGCAGCAGGCAAAACACCCCGTGGCAAGCCCAAGCCCAAAGGGGCGCAGCCCGGCCATCCCGACCAGCAGCGCGAGCTCCTGCCCGTGGAGGAGGTCACCCACGTGGTGCCGCTGCGCCCGACCTGCTGCCCCAGCTGCCAGCACGACCTCCCGGCCGACCTGCCGACGATTGGCCCACCACGCCGGCAACAGGTCTGGGAGATCTCGCCGGTGGAGCCGGAGATTACCGAATATCAGTACCACAGCGTCTGCTGCCCGGGCTGCCAGACCTGGGTGAACGCCCCCCGCCCCGACGACGTCCCACCGGGGGCGTTTGGGCCACGGGTGGTCGCGCTGATCGCCTTGCTCCACGGGCGCTACCGCATCAGCAACCGCGAACTGGTCGGGCTGCTCCAGATGGTCTGGCTGCTGCCGATCAGCGTCGGCAGCGTGGCCCAACTCCAGCAGGTGGCCAGTGCCGCGCTCGCCCCCGCCCAAGAAGAAGTGCAGGCGGCGGTCACGGAGGCCGACCATGTCAACGTCGATGAGACCAGTTGGCACGAGGGGACGCGGAAGCCCTGGCTGTGGGTGGCGGTCGGCGCGGTGGCGACGCTGTTTCTGCTCCAGTACGGGCGCGGGAAGAAGCAATTGCACGCCCTGTTGGGGGCCAGCTTTGTCGGGCGGGTCACCTCTGACCGCCTGAGCGCCTACAACAGCCTGGACCCGACGCGTCGGCAGCTGTGCTGGGCACATCTGGTGCGTAACCTGCGGGGGCGGGCCGAGGCCCGCGGCCCCTGGCAAGCCAATGCCACCGCGCTGCTGGCCTTGGCCGAGGAGGTGCTCGTGATCTGGGCCTGCTTCCGGGATGGCCAGCTGGATCGTCGCACGATGCGGGGCATGATTCAGGCCATCCAACAGGCGATGTGGGAACGGGTCGAACCAGGGCGACACCAGAAAAACACCCTGGGGAGTCTCTGCGCGGATCTCGTGCCGCGCTGGGATGCGCTGTGGACGTTTCTCGACGTGGAGGGCATCGAGCCGACCAACAATGCGGCCGAACGGGCGCTGCGGCCCGCCGTGCTCTGGCGCAAGGGCTGTTTCGGTACGCAGAGCGAGGCCGGCAGCCGGTTTGTCGAGCGCATGCTCACCGTCAGCACCACGTGTCAGCAGCACGCACGGCCCCTCTTTCCCTATCTCGTCGATGCCGTCATCGCGTACTGGGCGAATCAGCCTGCGCCCAAACTCCTACCGGCCGGGGGGGCCTGAACGGTTACAAAGCCTAGAGCTCACCGCACCATACTCTCCCCCAAACTCCGCATCCTGACCGGCTCCGGCTGCTCAAACCGCAACATCACCTCCTCCAGATCCCACGGTCGCAGCGAGCGTGGTCGGCCATACATGTCATACCAGACCCACACAGAGCGGCCATCGGGCAGGTGCCGTCGCGGGTTCCAGGGATACCAGCGGTTGCCAGTGCCGAACGTCAGTGTCTCAATGGTGGTAAAGAACGCGGGTAGGAGCGCGTGCTGCGTCCAGGCGCTCCAGATCGCCTCCAGGCGCGCGAAGCCTTTGTCGGTGATCCAGAGGAAGATTGTGTGCGTGGCCGGCGGCCAGACGGTCTGGTCCCAGCGGGCGCGCCAGTTGCGGGCGCGCTGGGCTAGCTGGCGGGCATCCTCGCTGCCACTGTCGATCTCGACTAACAGGCGCATGATGCCAATGCCCGGAGGCGGCGCGTAGTCCGCGCCAAGATACTCAGGGGCGTATGCGTCCGGCCGCTCCGGGCCTCCGGCAGCCCGTCGAGATCGTAGCCGATCGCGGCGAGCCCGTCGCTGCGGGCGTCGTTGCCGCTGAAGGGCCGGATCGCCCAGCCCATGCCGCTGACCCCGAGGTCGCTCTGGATGTCTTCGCTCAGCGAGACACCAAACCGGTTGGCCAACAGCAGCCCTGACCGCACCCGCTCGGCGACCGGGCGCACCGGCGCGATGCGCGGGAAGCCCACCTCGCGCAGCAGGCGGGCACCGCTCCGGCCCAGCTGATAGCAGCGCCCGCCAGGGGCGGCGATCGGCTGGATGTATTGCTCCGCCTGCCAGCGGCTGAGCCGCTCTGTTGAATGTCAATGAGAAGTTCCGACCGCATGGCCTCACGAGAGATCGGCTCTTCCGCATCTCCCGTGCTCGCGTCATGCGACCACGCCCGAACGAGAACTCGTCGGTGGATGCGCCCATTGCTCGCTTGTTCAGGGGGTGAATTGCCTGACCATACAAGCTGGGCGCCGACCAAATAGAGACCGATATTCTGGCTATTTTGCCTGAGCACGGGAGATGCGGAAGAGCCGATCTCTCGTGAGGCCCTGCGGCCACATGCCTAGTTGACATTCATCATCTGGGGCGTAGATGGGCGAGGAGGCACTCCAGCAGCTGGCTGGCTCGTAGCTCACCCACGCAGGCTGAGTGTTATGAGACGCCCACGCCACTGAGCGCGAGGCGCACGCGCCGACTGAGCCACGACCCTGGCTCGTCAAGGTCCAGCCAGGTCGCCGCAACCGCGCTGACCACCACGATCAGCCTCTCGGCCAGGGTCGGCGGGTGCCCTGGCAGGATGTCCGCGATGGTGATCAGCGCGAGTCCGCCCACTGCGCCGATCAGCATATGCGTCGTGCAACGACTCATCGCGTGAGCGGCAGATAGACGCGATGTGTCATCTTGGCCGGGTCTATGACGGGAAGATCGGCCAGAAACACCCCCGTCCCCCCCGCTGTCGCGCCATCTGCGCTGAAGGCGACCATGTTCACGGTTGGCGTGAGCGCGATCAGTGCGACGTGGGTATGCACCACCAGGTCACTCAGCAGGGTGGCTGCGGCCTTCCCGCTGAATGGGACGCGATACAGCACGCTGCGGGCATCGTCATCATACGTGGCAATGAGGAGTGCGGCATCTCCCGCTGGTGTAAGCTCGAGGTGGCGCAGCTGAGTCCGCGCGAAAAGCGGAGCCATTCGTAGCTCTGGCACCGCGCCGCCGTGCATAGGAACGGCGTAAAGGCCACGATCCAGGCCGGGAAATAAGACCGTACTGCTATTAGGTGTTACTACCAGCTGCCAACGCAGGATCTGGCCCAATGTGTTGTGGGGCGCCGCAGCGGTCGCCCCGGCAACAGGCACGCTGGAGAGAATCGCGGTCGTCGTGAGATTCGTGGACAGCGCGGCGTAAAGCACCGTTGCACCATCCGGCGAAAGCATGAAATCTGGTACGCGCCCCTGGTTGGCGCGGAGCCCGCCTGAAAGCACAATCGTTGGCGTCGCGCCATCGACAGGCGCACTGAACAGATCGCTTGGACCGTCGTCGCTCTCGCCGGCACGAAACACGACCCGGCCCGCAACACTTACGAGGAGTCGGCTAACCCCCAGGCCGGGATCGCTTAGGCGCAAACGAGGCGCGCTGGGACGTGAGCCGTCTATGGGCACACTGTAGAGCTGGTCGGCGCTGTCGTCGATCTCGCGCGCCATA
>Ga0335394_10001612_pt1 | contig 25435 bp, 28 predicted proteins | sample MAT03_FD_205741 | JGI IMG/M metagenome (GOLD analysis project Ga0335394, IMG submission 205741) | Freshwater microbial communities from Lake Fryxell liftoff mats and glacier meltwater in Antarctica - MAT-03 (spades assembly) (version 2) ...
AGGATGGCGACGGTCGTGGTTGCCCTGCCCACAGTTGGCCTCCGAATCGTGATGTCGTCGCCCGCATAACGCCCGGCTTCAGCCGCAGCGGCCTCATCATCCACCGGGCCGCTGTCGGCTGCAAGCCTAAGAGGGTGCCGGTTGGCGTTGGCGCGGCACTCTTCACCACGACTCGAGCTTGTTGTCTCGGAGCGACTTGAGGGCCTTGTAGCTGCGGGCCGAGCTAAGGGCGTTTGCCTTCGAATCGTAGCGATAGAGATGTCGGAATAGCCCTTCCAGTTCCGCTACTTCCTCGTCCCGAATGTTGTCCCACACCTCGAACACTGAGAAGTGCGTCCACGCGCCCGCTTTCTTGAGCCGGTGGTTCTTGAGGCGCGCGCGGATGCTTCCGCGGCTAGCCATGCCCACGTAGACGACATCGCGGAACACCTGACCAGCTCGCCTGCGTTGACGGTACAAGACGTAGATCCCACGAAGTCCGCCCGGAAGATCGAACACTTGAGCAGCCTCTAGGTAATCGAACGGATGTGTTCGGCTGATCAGGATATTTCCACGGATCAACCTTCCGGCAGTGTGATGCCGAAGGCACCGGAGCGACGAGGCCCTGCACGGTGCTGAGTTCACGCGTGTTCGCGCGATTTACATGACGGCTGAGCCGGCAACATACGGAACTGTATAAATCGGATACCCCGCGAGCGTTCGTGGCGTATGCGCTCCTACCGGCTCACCGTCACGCGCAGGAACGTCGCGGGAATGGCCACGCCGCCGCCCGTGTGTTGGTTGTGCCCTTCGGCGAGCGCCAGCAACTGCTGGTGCAGATCCTCCACCTTCCCGCCCTGCTCGGCCGCGGCGAACGCATTCATCGTGGGCCCGTAGAACCGCCGGAACAGGTCGATGAAATGGGCGGCGACGGTGTCAGGCGAACGGAAGAGAAACGTCTCCTTCGTCATGGTCACGTGCTCCGCTGGCACGCCGGCCTGGCCGAACCGCTCGATCACGTGCGTGTCCACGCCCCAGGTCATCGGACTGACGAAGCCCTCCGGCGGGGGCGGCATGAACGACGCGCTGATCTTCAACAGTTGCGACACGAACGACGTCGGGTCGTTGGGCATCCAGTTGCCCATCACAATGCGTCCGCCGGGCTTCGTCACGCGCACCAGCTCGCGCGCCACGTCGAACGGCTTGGGGGCGAACATGGCACCGAACATCGACAGTGCGATGTCGAACGACGCGTCGGCCACGTCCTGCAGGTCGCAGGCATCGCCGTGCTGGAACGACAGCCGGCCGAGCCCCGCAACGGCGGCGCTACGATTGCCGGCGTCCACGAGATTTCTCGCGATGTCGATGCCCACCACCTCGGCGCCCTGTTGCGCCAGCGGCACAGCCGTGGTGCCATCGCCGCAGCCCAGGTCGAGCACGCGCAGACCCGACGTGGCCCCCAGCGACGCCGCCACCGCCGCCCCTGACTCTCGCATGAAGGCGGCAATCTCGGTGAAGTCGCCTTTTTCCCACAGCGCTTGATGCGGATTCATGAGTCCTCCCTGTCGCTCTCAGCGACCGCGGGCAGAATAGCACCGCACGTTGCGCTCCTCGACTACACTCGGCCGGCAATGTCCACGCCGTCGCCGGCCGTCGGGCCGCAGCTCACGCGCGCGATCGGCCTCACGCAGGCCACCGCCATGGTGGTGGGCACGATCATCGGCACGTCGATCTTCGTGCAGCCGTCCGAGATCACGCGCGAGGTGCCCACCATCGCCGGCATCCTGATGGCCTGGACGCTGGCGGGCGGGCTCACTTTTCTGGGCGCCCTCGTGTGCGCCGAGCTGGCATCGGCGTTCCCGCAGACCGGTGGCGTCTACGTCTTCCTGCGCGAGGCGTTCTCCACGCGCGTGGCGTTCATGTGGGGCTGGGCCAATTTCTGGAGCATTCACTCGGGCATCATCGCCGCCATCGCCATGGTGTGCGCGCGCTACCTCGCGTTCTTCGTCGAGCTCACGCCGTTTCAGGAGAAGCTCGCGGCCGTGGGCGTGATCGCCGGCGTCTCGGCCATCAACTACGTGGGCGTGCGCGCGGGCAGCACGGTGCAAACCGCCATCACCGGCGCCAAGCTTGCGGCCATTGCGGCGCTACTCATCGGCGGCGTGGCCTACTCGGGCGCCGGCGGCGGCGACGCGTGGACCTTCACGCTGGCCGACGTGACCGCCGTACCGCTCGATCGCCTGCTGCTCGGCGTGGGTGCGGGCCTGTTCGCGTTTGGCGGCTGGCACATGGTCACCTACACCGCGGGCGAAACTACCGACCCGGTGCGCACGCTGCCCAAGGCGCTCACGATCGGCGTGGTCGTGGTCACCGGGTGCTACATCGCGCTGAACGCGGTCTACCTCTACGTGCTGCCGCTCGAGGCCGTGCGCCGGTCGCCGCGCATCGCTGCGGATGTGGCGCAGGTGCTCGTGGGGCAGGGCGGCGCGTCGGCCGTGTCGGCGCTGGTGGTCGTGTCGGCGATTGGCGCGCTCACCGGCATCGTACTGGCCGGCCCGCGCATGTATCTGTCGATGGCGCAGGACGGCGTGATGCTGCCCTGGGCTGGAGCCATTCATCCCGTCTACCGCACGCCCCATCGCGCCATCGTGCTTCAGGCCGTGTGGTCGAGCGTGCTCGTGCTCACGGGCAGCTATCCCGCGCTCTTCGGCCGCGTGATCTACATGGAGTGGTTCTTCTTCGCGCTCATGACGGCCGGCGTGTTCGTGCTGCGCCAGCGCGCGTCGTATCAGCCCGCCTACCGCATGTGGGCCTATCCCGTGGCGCCGCTGCTGTTCATTCTGGCCTCGGCCGCCATCGTCGTGAACCAGCTTCGCTCGCAACCAGCCGAAGCCCTGTTCGGCGCCGCCGTGGTGGCCACCGGCTGGCCCGTGGCGCTCTGGGTCACGCGGCGTCGCGCGTAGCTGGCCAGAGACTGGGCGCATTGACGTCACCGGGCTGGGCCGCGCGCCGTGTGGCCGTGTGGTAGCCTTCGCGCGTCATGGAAATCCTCGACGTCCACAACCACTACTACCCGCCCGAATACCTGGCCGAGCTGAAGCAGGGCCACAGCACCATCACCGTGGATGAAGACGCCGAGGGCAACCCGCGCGTGCACTATCCCGGCGATTACAACATCGTGGTGCAGGGCCACCGCGACATCGACTACCGGCAAGACATCCTGGATCAGCTCGGCATCACCAAGCAGGTCGTCACCTTCACCACGCCTGGCGTGCACGTAGAGGGGCCGGCTCTGGCCACCCAGTGGGCGCGGCTCGTCAACGACTGCCTGGGTAAGATCACCAAGGAACGCCCGCGCCACTTCTCGGCGCTGGCCACGCTGCCCTTGAACGACCCGGCCGCATCCGTGGTGGAGCTCGAGCGCGCCATGAAGGAACACGGCCTGCCCGGCGCCATGCTCTTCAGCAACGTCAACGGCGTGCCGCTGGCCGACCCGCGCTACTTCCCGCTCTACCAGAAGGCGAACGACCTCGGCGCCGTGCTGCACATCCATCCCATGTATCCCCTGGGCGTCGACGCCATGAAAGACTACTGGCTCATGCCACTCGTGGGCTTCCTGATGGACACGACGCTGGCCGCCGCGCACCTCGTGTTTGCCGGCGTACCCGAGCGCTACCCGTACATCAAGTGGGTGCTCGGCCACCTGGGCGGCGCGATTCCGTATCTGGCCGAACGGCTCGACCGCGGCTACGAGGCGTTTGCCGAGTGCCGCGTGAACATCACGAAGCCGCCCACGGAGTACCTGAAGCAGTTCTACTTCGACACGGTCAACTTCGATCCCGACGCGCTGATGCTGGCGGTGAAGTTCGCCGGCGCCGATCACATCCTGGCCGGCAGTGACTACCCGCATCAGATCGGCAGCATCCAGAAGATGAAGACCGCGCTGGCGAGCCTGCCGCTGCCCGAGGATCAGAAGGCGCTGATCTTCGGCGGCAACACCAGGCGCGTCTACGGCCTGTAGCTGCGCCCACGCCTGATGATCCGGGGCACTGGCATGACGACATCCATCTCACGACTCCTGCTGGCGGCCTTGCTGCTGGCCATTCCCGGCAGCGCCTCGGCCACGTGGTCGGTCATCGCCCTCGACGCGGAGACCGGCCAGGTGATCATCGCATCGGCCACCTGCGTGCGTCAGGCCGGCTTTCCGGCCAGGGCCCCGAACGGTGCGCGCGACCTGATGGACGTGCAGGCGGTGATCGTGCCGGGCCTCGGCGTGGCCGCCTGCCAGGCCGGCGTCGACAACTCGCGCAAGAACCAGATGCTCGTCTACAACGAGATCAAGAAGGGTACGCCGCCCGCCAAGATCATCGAGCTGCTGCAGCAAGATCCCGACGTGCAGCGCCGCCAGTTCGGCATCGTGATGATGCCGCAGGGCGACACTGTAACCGCGCGTAACAACCGCGCCGGCTTCAACGGCAGCGGCAACTCGGTGTCGTCGCTCTACTTCGGCGGGCAGGTGGGCGACATCTACTACCAGGTGCAGGGCAACACCCTGCTCGGCGACCAGGTGATGCATCAGGCTGCGCTGGCCTTTACGCGCGCCAGCGGCACGATGGCCGACCGCGTGATGGCGGCCATGGAAGCGGCCGACGCGAGCGGCGGCGACCACCGCTGCAACTGCGGCAACAACCCGCTCGACTTCGTGCCCTGCGACCACAAGACCGCGCACGTGGCCTACCTCACAATCGCCAACCAGGACGACGCCGTGGGCGTCACCCACAACGACGGCAGGTACTACGCGTTCATCAGCGTCACCGACGACAACATCGTGAAGGGCGAGAGCGCCAATCCGGTGAAGACGCTGCGCCTGCGCTACGACGCCTGGAAGAAGGCCGGTTCGGCCCGCACGGCGCCGCCCGGACCCACGCCCTACAAACCGTAACTTCGAGGAGCATCAGCATGGCCAGCACCACCCAGACCTACAAGACGCACGGCAAGACGGTGCCGCTCTTCCACTTCGTAGTGCTGCCGGTGCTGCTCGGCAACATCCTGTTGATGGCCTACCACGTCGTGCAGGCACCTGGCCTGCCCAGCGTGTGGGGGCTGCTGATGGGCGTAGCCCTGTTCCTTGGGGCCTTGTACGCGCGCGTGTTTGCGCTCGCCGCGCAGGATCGCGTGATCCGGCTGGAAGAACGGCTGCGGATGCGTGAGCTGCTGCCGCAGGATCTGAAGGCGCGCATCCCCGAGTTCTCGCGCGAACAGCTCATCGGCCTGCGCTTCGCCAGCGACGCCGAACTGCCGGAGCTGGCCGCCGCCGTGCTGCGTGATAACGTGCACAAGCGCGACCAGGTCAAGAAGCTCGTGAAGCAGTGGCGCGCCGACGACCACCAGTTGTAGTCAGGATTACGCCACCACATGAAGATCGCCCGGATCCGCGCCTACCAGATCGACCTGCCCCTCGTCGAAGGCCGCTACGCGTGGTCGGGCGGCAACTCCGTATCGGTCTTCGACTCCACCGTGGTGGCGGTCGAGAGCGACGACGGACGCATCGGCTGGGGCGAGATTTGCCCGCTCGGCCCGGCCTACCTGCCGGCCTATGCGGCAGGCGCGCGCGCGGGCATCGCGGAACTGGCGCCGCACCTGCTCGGCCTCGATCCCTGCGCCCTCGACGTGCTCAACGCCGCCATGGACGGCGCCATGCGCGGGCATCCCTACGTGAAGTCGGCCATCGATATCGCCTGCTGGGATCTGCTCGGTCAGGTAAGCGGCCTGCCCGTGGTCACGCTGCTCGGCGGACGCTCTGGCCCCGACGTGATGTGCTACCGCGCCATCTCGCAAGACACGCCGGCGAAGATGGCCGCGCGCGTGAAGCACTACCGCCGCGAGGGCTACCGCAAGTTCCAGTTGAAGGTGGGCGGCGACCCCGACGTGGACATCGATCGGATCCGCGCCTCGGCCGCCGTGCTCAGCCGCGGTGATGTGCTCGTGGCCGATGCCAACACCGGCTGGACGCAGCACGCGGCACTGCGCGTGGCGAGCGCCGTGCGCGACGTGGACGTCTACCTGGAACAGCCCTGCCCCACCTACGAGCAGTGCCTCGCGGTGCGTGCACACACCGACCGGCCGTTCGTGCTCGACGAAGTGATTGACGGGCTCGACATGGTGGTACGGGCGGCGGGCGACCGGGCCGCCGACGTCATCAACCTCAAGATCTCGAAGGTGGGCGGCCTCACCAAGGCCCGGCAGATCCGCGATCTGTGCGTGTCACTCGGCCTGGCCATGACCATCGAAGACACGTGGGGCGGTGATGTGACCACGGCGGCCATTGCCCACCTGGCGCACAGCACGCCGGCGCGCTATCTCTTCTCCACCACCGACTTCAATTCCTATGTCACGGTGGCGTTTGCCGATGGCGCGCCGCGGCGCGTCGGCGGGCGCATGGCGGCATCATCGTCGCCGGGCCTGGGTGTGACGCCCAAGATGACGCTGCTCGGCGCGCCGGTCATCGACATCAGCCGCCCTGGCGGACGGCGCACAGGAGCACGCGCATGACGCGATCGACTCGGGCACGATTCACGGCGGCGGCGCTGGCACTGGCCGTGGCGATCGCCTGGGCAGGCGCCCACGGCGTCGCGCAAACGCCGGGGCCCAAGACCACGCCCGACACGCCCTTCAAACTCGCCACCTTCGAGGCTGGCGGTCAGGTGCGCGTGGGCATGGTGCTCGGGGCGCGCGTGCTCGACATCAGCGGCGCCAATCGCCACGTGAGTGAACGCGCGAAGCTGGCGGCCATGGCGATGCCTGGCGACATGAGGGCGCTCATCGAGCAGTACGCCACGCTGGCGCCGCGGCTCTACCAGATCGCCAACTTCTTCGCCGCCACGCCTGCCACCAACCAGCCGTTCGCGTTCGACTTCGCGGCGGTGTCGGTGAAGGCGCCCATCAAGTACCCGTGGAACCTCATGGCGGCCTCCGCCAACTACAAGGCGCACGCCGAAGGCATGGGCACGGCCGGCGCGGGCCAACCCGCCACGCCGGCGCCCGCGGCAGCGCCGACCGCCCCAGCCGCGCCCGCGGCCCCCGGTGGATTCGACGCCTCGGCTGCCGCACGCATCGTGCCCGATCGCGACGCGCCGATCATGTTCGCCAAGTCGCCTCGCTCGTGCATCATCGACCCGGGCGAGCCGTTCTACATCGTGGACGGCCGCGGCCGCACCGACTACGAGGGCGAACTCGCCGTCATCATGGGCCCGCGCCCGGCCTATCGCGTGCCGCGTGAGCGCGCCCTCGACTACGTGTTTGGCTACAGCATCATGCACGACCTGAGCGATCGCGGCAGCGAACGCCTGCGCGAGGTCACGATGTTCCCCGGCGCCAACTGGTTCGACGGCAAGAGCATCGACCGCGCCGCCCCGTTCGGTCCGGTGATCGTGCCCAAGGAGTTCATGCCGAAGCTGCCGAGCGACCTGCGCATCACCACCAAGGTGAACGGACGGCTCGTGCAGGACGCGCGCACCAGCAACCTGATCTGGAGCGAGGCGCACCTCATCGCCTACCTCACGTCGCGCATGACGCTCTATCCCGGCGACGTGATCAGCACGGGCACGCCGGCCGGCACTGGCATGGAGCGGCAGACGTTCCTGAAGCCGGGCGACGTGGTGGAGATCGAGGTGGAGGGCATCGGCGTGCTGCGCACGCCGTTCAAGGCCCTCTCGGAACGGCCTGCGCCCTAAAACCCGAATCTCTGCTCAGTCACCACGACCAGCTCGTAGCCGCCCGGCTCGCGCGGCTTCGCCAGTAGCGCCACGATGTTCCAGGCCTGGTCGTTCATGCCGTCGAAGCGCAGCTTGAACTCGATGCCGCTGCAGGACGCCTCGAGCGCCGAGAGCTGGACCGGCGACGCCCAGTTCTGGCGCCGGTCGGTCGGCACCCACGCCGTCAGGTAGTCGTTCCAGAACAGGCCGGCGCCGGCGAGCACGCCCTTGCCGAAGAGGCCGAACGACGTGTGCCGGTCGATGCCCACGGCCGGGCCCGCCTTCGCGTCGCCGCCGCGCGAGAGCATGAGCACCACGCGCTCGCGCCGGGTGTCGCGACCACCATCGCGGGAACTGGTCAGCAGGCCGTCGAGCGTCCAGCCGTCAGAGGTCGCCGCCGCGAGCGGAGCCGTCACGTCTTCCAGGTCGCGCTTGGTGCCGGTCAGCACGCGCGACTGCCGGGCCCCAGCGCCGGACGCCTTCATGGCCAGCACCAGGCCCTTCTCAGAGAGGCCTGGCCAGCTGCGGAACGGCGCGCGCACTACGAACTTCACGTGGAAGCCGTCACTCGCGGCGAGGGCGAGCGCGCCGTCGAGATCCTCGAGCTTCTCGAACTCGATGACGCGCCACTCGCCCTGCGGGCGCGTGGCCGTCGTACGCTCGAACACCACCTGGTGCCGCGTGCCCACCATGCGTGCCGTGGCCATGGGCACGAAACCTTCCGCGACGAGGTCCGGCAGGGCCGCGGCCAGTTCGCGTTCGGGCACCACGCGGTACGCCGCCGACGGGCCGGCGGGCTCAGCCGTCTGCAGCGCCGCTACGGTGCACGGCAGGCCATCACTGATCGCGGCCAGGCGAAAGCCGCGCGCCGCTTCGCGATTGAGATCGCGCTCGAGATTGCGTTCGCCGGCCCGCAGCCAGACCACCGCGCGATCTGCCGCGCCGAGTCCGACCGGCACGGCGCCGAGCAGCCCCACGATCACCCCCGCTACGACAGCCCAGATTCGCATCACCGGGGGATTCTAGCCCGAGACGGTTGAACCCCCGATCGGTGAGCCGGCCTAGCCGAACGGCTGGCGCGTCGGCGCGCGCAGTCGCGTAGCGTTGGGACATGACCAACCTGCTGGCCTCGCTCTCCGCTGAACTCGCTGCCGCCACCGACCTGGCCTCCGCCTCGGTCGTGCAGGTGCAGACGCGCCGCCGCCCAGTGGCCGGCGTGGTCTTCGACACCGACCTGATGCTCGTGCCGGGCCAGCACCTGGACGACGACACCGCGCCGGTGCGGCGCGCTGACGGCCAGACCTTCGAGGGTCAGGTGCTGGGCCGCGATGCCGCCACCGGGCTCGCCGTCGTACGCGCCACTGGCCTGGGCGCCCCGCCCGCCACCATCGCCCACGAGCCGCGTCCCGGACATCTGGCGCTCGCTGTGGGCCGCACGTGGAGCGGCGGCGTGTTCTCGGCCCTCGCGCCGGTCACGGTCGTGGGCGGACCGTTGCGCACCGGCCGTAATACTGAGGTGGCGCGGGTGGTGCGCGTGGGGCTCGCGCCGCACGGGGCGCTCACCGGCGGCGCGCTCGTGAACGGCACCGGTCATGTGCTGGGCGTCGTCACGGCCATGGCCATCCGTGGCACCACGGTCGTCGTGCCGGCCGCCATCGCCTGGGCAGCTGCACATGCGGTGGTGGCGCAAGGCGGATCGCGCCAGGGCTTCATCGGCGTGAGCTCGATGACCGTCACGCTGCCCACGCGCCAGCGAGGCACCGGCGGCGCCAGCGGCTTGCTCGTGACCGGCGTAGTGCCTGACGGGCCGGCCGACGCGGCGGGTGTGCTCGTCGGAGATGTGATCGTGGCCTTCGGCGACGCGCCTGTGACCGAAGCCGACGACCTGCTCACGCGGCTGCGCGGTCACCAGGTGGGTCAGGCGGCCACGCTCACGATGCTGCGCGGTGGCACGACGGTGCCGGTGACGGTCACCGTGGGCACGCGGCCGCGCGGATAAGCTGGATCCCGTGAGCGTGCGCAGGCGGGTGTTCGTGGCGGCGGTGGCGGGCGACGACCGCCGCCGCCTGCTCGACGACGCCGCACGCGCCGGCTGGGTCGTGGTGGATCGACCCAGCGACGCCGAGTTCGTGCTGGGTCCCACCAGCGCGTGGCCGCGCGGTGAAGGCGCTGCTGACGCGGCTGGAGCCGCGCGCGTGCGCGACGACGAGCGGCCGGTGGAAGCGCTCACACCGCGCGAGCACGACGTGCTCGTGCTGCTCGCAGACGGCGTCGGCAACCGCGAGATCGCGAGCCGGCTCGGCATCAGCGAGCACACCGTCAAGTTCCACTTAAGCGCCGTCTTCGGCAAGCTCGGCGCCACGACGCGCACCGACGCCGTACGACGCGCGCTCAGGGCCGGCCTGATCGACCTCTGACCCAGGCGCACCGCCCACGCCCGCCGCGCTACCATGCCCCATGAATTTTACCCGGCGTGACTTCCTCGCCGCAGGGAGCCTCACCATGAGCACCGGCGTCACGGCACTCGGCACGTTCGGGCAGGCGCAGGGCATGCATGGCCTCATTGGCAAGATGACCGCCACGCCGGGCCGGCGCGACGACCTGGTGGCGATCCTGCTCGGCGGCGTGTCAGGCATGCCGGGCTGTCTGAGCTACCTGGTGGCCACCGACCCAGCCGATGCCGACAGCCTCTGGATCACCGAGGTGTGGGATAGCGCCGCCAGCCACCAGGCCTCGTTGTCGCTGCCATCGGTGCGCGCGGCCATTGCCAAAGGACGTCCGCTCATTGCCGGCTTCGGCAGTAGCACCACCACCGTCCCGATCGGTGGCCACGGTCTGGCGCTACCCGCCACGAGCGGTGGCGAGGCCGACGTGCGCGCCGCCCTGGCCCTCTTCCTGGCGGCTTTCGAGAACCTCGAGTGGGACACGTTCCGCCAGTGCTTCGATGACACTGCCACGGTGTTCTTCCCGGCGCCGACGTCGCCCGAACGCGCCGATGGCCGCACCGCGTTCGAAGCGCGCTTCACCGAGGTGTTCGCGCAGATCCGACGCGCCGCGGCAGGCGGTCCGCCCTTCCAGCGGATGGTGCCTGACGACCTGCACGTCGAGATGCTCGGCACCGAGGCCGCCGTGGCCACGTTCCACCTGCGCAACACCGAGCGGCTGGCGCGCCGCACGGTCGTGCTGCGCCGGCGCGACCGCGGCTGGTTGATCGCGCACATGCACGCCACCTAGCGTGCCCCGCCCATGACCTCGGAGTACCCCATGCACTACCCTGCCCGCGCCCTGCTGGCGTTCGCTCTGCTCGGCGCCCTCGGGGCGTGCGCCGCGCCACCACCGCCGTCCTCGCCGACCCAGGCCGAGCCCACGTTCATCACAGCGGCGCCAGCCGTCGCGCCCGTGGCCTCACCAGCCACCTTCGTGAACCGGGTATGGCGCGTCGCCGACTCCACCGCCGTGGCGCCGGGGCAGCTCTACGTGTTCCTGTCGGAGGGCACGCTCGTGATGACCTCGCCCTCGAGCACACCGTCACTCGGCACGTGGCGGCGCGACGGCGCCGGCTTCACGATGGTCGAGGACGGCCGGCCGTATCGCGTGGACATCCTCGCGCTCACCGAGGAGGAGTTCCGCATCCGCAGCCACAATCCCGGTCAGCCGGTGGACATCCGGCTCGTGCCGGCCGGGTTCCCGGGTAACATGGCCCCATGACCCGACGACACGCCCTCACGGCCACGGCTGGCGTGCTGCTGGCCTCCACGCCCGGCCGCGCCGAGGCCGCCGACGCGCCGGTGGTGACGCTGCTCGATGATTTCGCCGCCGCCTGGAATCGCCACGACGTGGACGGCCTCATGGCCTGCATGACCAGCGATTGCGTGTTCGAGGCTGCCGCCGGCAAAGACGCCGCCGGCGCGCGCCACGAAGGCGCCGCCGCCGTGCGCACGGCCTACGCCGCCGTGTTCACCACTTACGCCGACGCCCGCTGGAACAACCCACGGCATTTCGTGGCCGGCGACCGCGCCGTATCGGAATGGACCTTCACCGGCACCACCTCCGCCGGCGCGAAGGTGGAGATGAACGGCTGCGACATCTTCACGCTCGCGGGCGGGAAGATCGCCGTGAAGAACTCGTACCGGAAACAACGCACGGCCTGACCGGCGGGCTCGACGGCACTCACTGGCGTCCGCGCGCACTGCGCCGGCGCCCTCAGCGCAAGGGGAACGATGATGATGCGACAGCTGTGCGGCGTGCTGGTGGTGGCAAGCGTGGCCCTGGGGGGCGCGCGTCTCTTGGCGCAGGGCCCGATGCGATCGGCCCTGCACGACTACCGCGTGGTCACGGTGGCCGAGGGGTTGGTGCAGCCCTGGTCGATCGCCTTCGTGCCGGGCGGCGACGTGCTCATCACCGAACGGCCTGGCCGTCTGCGCATCGTGCGTGGCGGCAAACTGCTGCCCACGCCGGTCGCCGGCGTGCCTGAGGTGGCCTACGAGAACCAGGGCGGGCTGCTCGAAGTGGCGCTCCATCCACACTTCGCCACCAACCGGTTCGTATATCTCACCTACGCCAAGAAGCGGCCCGATGGCACCGGCAACACCACGGCCCTCGTGCGCGCCACGTTCGAGAAGGACGCGCTCACCGGCGTGACGCAGCTCTTCGAATCGGTGTCGACCGGCCGCGGGCACTTCGGCGGCAAGATCGCGTTCGACGGCAAGGGCCATCTCTTCCTCACGCTCGGCGATCGTCAAGTGCCGCCCGAGGGCAACCTCGAGGCGCACCCCGCGCAGAATCTCTCGAACCATCACGGCAAGGTGGTCCGGCTGAATGAGGATGGCACGGTGCCGGCCGACAACCCATTCGTGGGCCGCGCCGGGGCCAAGCCCGAAATCTGGAGCTACGGTCACCGCAACGTGCAGGGCATCGCGATCGATCCCGCCACCGGCAACGTGTGGACCAACGAGCACGGTCCGCAGGGCGGCGACGAGCTCAATCTCGAGCGCGCCGGGAAGAACTACGGCTGGCCGGTGATCGGCTTCGGCGTGAACTACACGACCGGCAAGGCCATCCACGCCGGCACGCACAAAGAGGGCATGGAACAGCCGCTGCACATCTGGGTGCCGTCGATCGGCATCTCGGGCGCGATGTTCTACACCGGCGACCGCTTTCCGCAATGGAAGGGTCAGCTCTTCATTGCCGGCATGCCCGGGGAACAGCTCGGCCGGGTGACGCTCGCGGGCGAGAAGGTGCTGTCGCGCGAAACGATTCTGCCGGGCGTCGGCCGCATCCGTGACATCCGCCAGGGCCTCGACGGCTTCATCTACCTGGCCACCGAAGACCGCGACGGCAAGCCCACGCCGGTGGTCCGGCTCGAGCCCGTGGACCGCGCCACGTCGCGCTGACGGCGGTCGCAAGCAGGGCGCACATCATGCCGGCCGCACGCCCCTGGGGCACCTTCACCCTTGTTGCCACGCTGGTGGCCTCGGCCGCGGTGGCCCAGGCGCAGCCGGCCACCCTCGGCCGGCCGGCGCTCGACCGCACCGCGCTCGATGCCGAACTCGGCCGCATCTTCCAGGCCGGCGTCTACGCCGTGCCGCGGTTCGGTCCAGCCCGCTGGCTACCCGACGGCGTCGGCTACTCCACCGTGGAAGCGACCGGAGCTGGCACGCCCGGCGGGGGCAGCGACATCGTCCGCTACGACGCGGCCACCGGCACGCGCACGGTGCTCGTGCCCGGTGCGCGGCTGTTGCCGCCGGGCCAGAAGACCGCGCTCGCCATCAGCGACTACGCGTGGTCGAACGACGGCGCGCGGCTACTGGTGTTCACCAACACCGCGAAGGTCTGGCGTCAGAACACGCGCGGCGACTACTGGGTGCTCGACCTGCAGTCGGGCCGTCTGCGCCAGCTCGGGGCCACGGCGCCGGCCTCATCGCTCATGTTCGCCAAGTTCTCGCCCGACGGTACGCGCGTGGCCTACGTACGCGCCAACAACCTCTACGTGGAGCGGATCGACGACGGCCGCGTCACGCCGCTCACGACCAGCGGCTCCGACACGATAGTCAACGGCACCTCCGACTGGGTCTACGAAGAAGAGCTCGACGTGCGCGACGGCTTCCGCTGGAGCCCCGATGGCCGCCGCATCGCCTTCTGGCAGTTCGACACGGCGGGCGTGGGCATCTTCACGCTGCTCAACAACACCGACAGCCTCTATCCGGTGGCTACGCGCATTCCGTATCCCAAACCCGGCACCGCCAATTCGGCTGCGCGCATTGGCGTGGTGAGCGCCGGCGGCGGCAACACGCGCTGGATGGACACCCCCGGCGACCCGCGCGACACCTACCTGGCGCGCCTCGAGTGGCGCGACCAGGACACGCTCGCGATTCAGCAGCTCAACCGCCTGCAGAATCAGCAGGACCTGCTCAGCGCCGATGCCTCGTCGGGCCGCGTGACGCGCACCTTTCGCGATCGATCCGAGACCTGGCTGGATGTCGTGGACCAGGTGACATGGGTGGATCACGGACGCGCGTTCTTGTGGACGAGCGAACGCGACGGCTGGCGGCATCTCTACAAGGCGGCGACCGACGGCTCGACGACCACGCTCGTCACCACGTTTCCCGCCGACATCCTGTCGATGGGCGGCGTCGACGCCAGCGACGAGTGGGTCTACGTGATCGCCTCGCCCGACAACCCCACGACGCGCTACCTGTATCGCTCGCGGCTCGACGGCACGGGCACGCCCGAGCGCGTGACGCCGGCGTCGCAGTCGGGCACCCACAGCTACCGGATCGCCCCCGGCGCCCGGCTCGCGTTCCACACCTACTCGCGCTTCGACGTGCCGCCCGTCACCGACGTGGTGGAGCTGCCCAGCCACCGCGTGCTGCGCACCCTCACCGACACGAGCGCGCTGCGCAAGACGCTCGAGCCAGTGCTCGCGCCCCCCGTGGAGTTCTTCACGGTCGATGCCGGCGGCGTGACCCTCGACGGCTGGATGCTGAAGCCGTCACACTTCGACCCGGCGCGGAACTACCCGCTTATCACCTTCGTCTACGGCGAGCCCGCGAGCACCACCGCCACCGACGCGTGGCACGGCAACGAGGCGCTGTTCCATCGCGCGCTGGCAGAAGCCGGCTACGTGGTGGTCAGCATGGACAACCGCGGCACGCCGGCCCCCAAGGGCGCGCCCTGGCGCAAGGCGGTCTACGGCGCGGTCGGCGATCTGTCGTCGAAGGATCAAGCCGCGGCGGTGCGGGCGCTGCTGGCCCGGCACGCCTATCTCGACCGCTCGCGGGTCGGCGTGTGGGGATGGAGCGGCGGCGGCTCGAACACGCTCAACGTGATGTTCCGCTTCCCCGAGGTCTACGCCGTGGGCGTGGCCGTGGCGCCCGTGCCCGACCAGACGCTCTACGACACGATCTATCAGGAACGCTACATGGGCCTGCCCGTGGGCAACGCCGCCGGCTACAAGCTCGGCTCGCCGATTCACTTCGCGGACGGCTTGAAGGGCGACCTGCTCATCATCCACGGATCAGGCGACGACAACGTGCATGTGCAGGGCACCGAGCGGCTGGTCAACCGTCTGATCGAACTGGGCAAGCCGTTCGACCTCATGATCTATCCCAACCGCACGCACGCGATTGCCGAGGGCGCGGGCACCACCGTGCACGTCTATCGCAAGATCGCGAAGTATTTTCTCGATCATCTGCCGGCGGGTGCCCGTTAGACGGGCGTGCGGAATTCCGTGCCCCACCCATGAAGGTAGCCATCGTCGGCGGCCCTGGCATCGGCAAGAGCACGCTCGTGCGTCAGCTCGGCGACCTGTACCACAACGGATCGTACGGGGAAGGCGAGCAGGGCGTGTGGGATCCGCGCGTGCTGGCCGACATCGAGGCCGGCCGCAATCCCGTGGGCGTCACCGCCTACTTCGGCGAGCTCTACGACGCCAACTATCGCGACGCCGCCACCCACGACGGCCCCGACAAGGTGATCTTCTTCGAGGGCGCGCGCATCACGCTCGAGGCGCACATTCCCGAGTATCCGGTGGCCAGCCACGACGAACTGCGCCGCGTGCTCGCGATCGGCGACCAGTGGCATCCCGATCGCGTGATCGTGCTCACCTCCAGCACCGATACGATCGAGAAGCACATCCGCCTGCGTGCGCGGGCCCACGAGCATGCCGAGGAGATGGTGCGCCGCTTCCGTCTCATCGATGCCGAGTTCCAGCGGCTCGCGCCGCACTACCCGGACACGGTCGTCATCAACCGCGACCAGCGCGAGTTCCACGATCGCGACGGCCTGCAGCACATCATCGCGTCCGCCGGTCTGCCTCCGTTTCGCGAGGTGCCCTACCGGACGATGCACCGCTACGAACCACGTTGAACCGGGGTCTCGTCCCTGGCGTCGTCGTCCCTCAGAGCACCACGAACTCCGACCCCTTGCAACCAGGTGCCCAGCCAGCCCTGAGCCTTGGCCAGCGATCCGCCGCCGGTCTCGACCGTCAACGAGATCTGCGCGCCGCGATCGCTGTACAGCCTGCGGGAGGGGCGTGTTCGGTCGATGGGGCCCCTCTCCTAGGCAGGTCGCTTCCCACAATGGGCACCTCGTCGGCATCAGCAGGCCCCTACACGCGGCACGACTCGTGCAGCCGATGTCGGCGTTGCGTGTCCCCGGCGACACATGAGACCAGCATGCGCAGAGCGATCCCCTCGCACACCCGGCTCGACCTCCACGGGCGCGTAGCGTCGCCGAGCGACCTGCATGTGGCGTGCGACCGGGAGGTGCTGATCGGTGCGGAGGTGGCGTTTCGTGCCGACCGGCTGACCGCGCCGCAGCGCGGCGGCTGGATCCTGTGCGTGTCGACCGACTGCGCTTTCACGCGGCTGACGGGGGTGACGCCGCGCCCACTCGGCTACGAGCTCGATCGCGACGGCGTGCTGGGAGTGTTCTTTGCCGGCGACGTGACCAGCGTGCGCCTGACGGTGGCGTCCCGGGAAGAGACCGGCGTGTCGGAGTGGGAATTCTGGATTGACGACGGATGTCTCGATACCGTGCGGATCACGGCGATGGCCTGAGCGAAGCTATGAGCGAGTCCACCCACAACGACGCACCGGCCGCCGAGATCTACGAGCGACCCGACGACTACGACCTCGAACACGAGGGCGACGACAGCGACGCGCGCTTCTACGGGCGATTGCTGCGCCGGCTGCACCCGGCCCGCGTCCTGGAGTTCGGCTGCGGTTCCGGGCGGATCACCCTCGCCCTGGCGGCGGCCCTGCCGAACGCGGAGATCGTGGGCGTTGATGCTTCCCGGCCCATGCTCGAGCGCGCCGCTCGTGGCTTGGCCCCTCGGACGCCCCGGGATCGCGACCGCATCAGCTATCTCGAGGGGGACATGCGCGAGTGGACGTCGCCCTCCGCCGCGTTCGACGTGGTCGTGATCGCCGGCCGTTCCGCCTCGCACCTGCTGACGCTCGACGATCGCCTGCGCACATGGCACAACGCCTTTCGTCTGCTGCGGCCTGGCGGGGCGTTCATCCTCGACGTCGCCATGCCAGACCTGGCCACGCTGGCCGAGTCGCAGCGCGTGTGGCCACGGGCCCAGGTGGAGTTCGACTCCGATACCTCCAACGGCTCCAATGACGGACCGCGGCTGCTGCGCTGCACGGCCACCAGCTATCAGCCGCATGAACAGCGCGCCGACGTGCGCTTCTTCTACGACCGGTTCACGCAGCAGGATGCGGACCGGTTCGTGGGCGACTTCCAGAGCCACATCTACTTCCCGTCCGAGCTGGAACTGCTCTTCACGGTGGGCGGCTTCACGTCGGCTCAGCGCTACGGCGACTACTCGTTTGGGGCCTTCGCCCGGACGTCGCCGTATCTCATCACGATCGCCTTTCGCCCGGAACACGCCGCGGCGCGGCGCGACGCCCTGCCCGCCTGAACTGGCGACTATCGTTGGTTGTAGGCCACTTCGAGCGAGGGCGACAGCAGCGTCTCTCCCCACCCCAGGTGCAGGCTCTTCACCGTGCGCGCGTCGCTCGGTCCAGGCACCGCGGCGGGCAGCACGGCCGCCGCCACCAGCTCCATCGACGCCGCCGTCAGCTCGGGCGCTACCGCGTTGAGGCCGTGCAGCGTCCGCGCCTGCCAGCCGGGAGTTGCTGCCGCTCGCCCCCGTTTCGCGGCGTCGACGATCGCGCGTGCCGCAGCGGCGGCGCTCATCGACGTCACCGGCGTGGCGGCCATGGCCGCGAACCAGGTGGCTTCGGCTTCGTGGCGGCCTCGCACCTTGACCTGTCCCACCGAACCCGTGCGCATCAACCCCGGCGTGACGGTCGTCACCCAGACGTGGTCGCGCGCCAGCTCGGCACGCAGGACCTCCGACAGTCCGGTCAACGCGAATTTTCCCGCGCAATAGGGTGCGAGATGGGGCACGCCGACCCGCCCGCCAATCGACGAGATATTGACGATATGACCGGGGTGGGCCCGGCGCAGCCAGGGCAGTGCCGCTCTGATGACGTGGAGCGGCGCCCAGAAGTGCGTCGCGAGCGACTCTTCGAAGTCGGACACCGCTGCGTTGTGAAACGGCATGGCGGTCATCACGCCCGCGTTGTTGATGACCACGTCGAGGCGCCCGTGACGCTGGATGATGGCATCGACCATCTGCGCGACGGCATCGGGCTGGGTGACATCACAGGCATGCGCGTGAGCCTCAGCGCCACCGGCCCGCAACTGGTCGACGGCGCGGGTGAGTTGGTCCTGGCTTCTGGACACGAGCCACACCACGACGCCGTCAGCACACAACTCGCGAGCCAGGGCGAGCCCGAGGCCACGTGCGCCTCCCGTAATGACGGCCACCCTGCCGCGCCAGGACACCGCCTTTGGTCGCCCGGCGCGCGCGAGGCATGCCAGCGCCGTGAGGGCCGCCGCCGCAAGGGCGAGTGACGAGGCGAGTCTGCCGGTTCTGGTCATGGGTCGCGGATCCGCCTATGAGGTTCCTGGGCGCATCACGACCTTGATGCACTGATCGTGCTTCTGCTGGAACGTGCGGTACATCGCCGGTGCATCGTCGAGCGTAACCCGGTGCGTGATGACGAACGACGGATCGATGTCGCCGCGTTCGACCCGGCTGAGCAGGTCGGGCAGGTACTTGTGCATATGGGTCTGCCCCATCTTCAGGGTCAGACCCTTGGCAAACGCCGGCCCCAGCGGAAACTTGTCGAGCCACCCGCCATACACCCCGGGAATGGAGACCGTGCCGCCTTTGCGACAGGCCGCGATGGCTTGACGCAGCGCGTGCGAGCGGTCGGTCGCCATGAAGGCCGACGTCTTGGCGCGGTCGTACCAGGCGTCGAGTGAGGTGCCGTGGGCTTCGAGACCGACGGCGTCGATGCAGGCGTCAGGACCCTGGCCGCCGGTCATCGCTCGCAGCTCCTCGAGCACGTCGACCTTCGCATAGTTCAGTACGGCGGCACCGCTGGCCGACGCGGCCAGCTCCAGTCGTTCGGCCACGCGGTCGATGGCAATCACGCGCTCCGCACCGAGCATGAACGCGCTCTTGATGGCGAACTGACCCACCGGGCCGCAGCCCCACACGGCGATGGTGTCTCCCGGCCGAATCCGGCAGTTCTCCGCGGCCATGTAGCCGGTCGGAAAGATGTCCGAGAGAAAGAGCACCTGCTCGTCGGTGAGTGCGTCCGGCACTGTGATCGGGCCCACGTCGGCAAACGGCACACGTACGTACTCGGCCTGGCCGCCGGGGTAGCCCCCATACATATGGGAGTAGCCGAAGAGTCCAGAGCCAGCATAGCCGCTGATCTTCTCGGCCATCCACGCGTTCGGGTTCGAATTGTCGCAGAGCGACCACATCTCTTCCAGGCAGAAATAACAGCGGCCACACGCAATCGTGAACGGCACCACGACCCGGTCACCCACGTGCAGGCGCCGGTTTTCGCGTCCCACTTCCACGACCTCGCCCATGAACTCGTGGCCCAGGATGTCGCCGGCGTGCATCGTAGGAATGAAGCCGCCGTAGATGTGCAGGTCGGACCCACAGATGGCTGTGGCCGTGACGCGGATGATGGCATCGCGGCCGTTCAGAATCTGCGGGTCGGGGACATGCTCGACGCGGATGTCGTTCGTGCCGTAATACCTGACGGCCTTCATTGCCGGCCCGCCGACTTGCCGGCCTGAGCCAGTTCGCCGGCTTCGAGGAGCTGCTTCAACCGGCGCAGGTCCTCCCTGAGCGTTTGTGACGGCGCTCGACCAAAGAGCGTCGCCAGCCAGGCACCCGCGGTGCCCGCTGGGGGTGCGTACTTCAGATGCACCGTGACCTGCGTGCTGCGCCCGTTGCGAACGGGGTCGAAGTGGACGGATCCTGCCGTCACCACATCTGCACCCGGCAGCGAGCGCCAACCCACGACGCTCCCCTCCACCTCGTTGACGATCTCCGCGTCCCAGGTGATCTTGAGGCCGGCTGGGCCGCGCGCCACCCAACGCGAGCGCGTCGCCGATTGCTCGGTCACGCTGTCGAGGTGCTGCATGAACAGCGGAAGATTGGCGAGTGTCCGCCAATACCGATACACCTCGGCCAGGGGACGCTCCAAGCGAACGGCTTCGCGCACGTGGATGCCGCGGTCGCCACCGAGGGCGACGCGCGTATCGTCGCTGCGCGGGGATCCGGTGAGCGCGGGCCAACGGCCGGTCGCGCCGCGGTAGAACAGCGGCGCCGACGCCGCGGCGAGGCAGAAGCCGGCGAGCGACCGGCGGCGCACACCGAACGCCACCAGGGCGACGCCGCCGCCGATGGCGGCCCAATTCTCCAGATCCGACAACGAGGGGTCGAAGGCGTCGGTCACGGTCATCGACCTTCGCCGTCGGCATCGCCCGGCGTGGCGCGTTCGACGCGATGCCACCCGTCACGTACTGCATCCTTGGCGTCAGACCATCCCAGGCGCGAATTGGCCTTGGCCTCGTCCCACCCAGATTCCGTCACGTCTTGGTTCACCATGGGTTCCTGCTTTCGCGCCAGGCCTTGGCACTGCGGTGTCGCGGAGAACGGCGGAGGTCGGGTTCACGGTAGGCAGCGAAGTGCTGATGTTGGCCTTTCCACTAGCCATCGTGAGCGCTCGATCACCCTTGCGCCCTTGCCCCTGGCATGTTGAGCACGCGACCGGCGCCGACGCGCGGCTTCCTTCGCCGAGTGATGACCGTGAGCGCGGGAGCCCACGGTCCTTGTGCGGCAGCTCTGAGAATGGCGACCTGGCGTTGCTGCTCCGCCCGCAGACGCTCGCCGCGGCGCGCCAGTTCGACGTCGGGACCGGTGTCGGCGGCGAGGAGCTTGATGACGATGCGTGTGAACAGAGAGCGCATTCGAATTCCCTTCTGTGCCAGATGGTTGCGCAGCATGCTCCGCAGTACTGCATGAGTCATGCCTGGGTCGCTCTCGCGCAGGCACACGCTTTGCTTCCCGAGTTGCATGGAGCAGCCCATGCAGACCTCACGACTGACACGCAACCGTCAAGCGGACGCGCAGCCTCTCATGCCCGGACGATCACGGTGGGTCGACGGCGGCGACACCGTCTTCGGCCAGGGCGACGTGGCCGACTCCGTGTTCTACGTCGTCGAGGGCTGGGTGCAGCTGTCGATGCTGTCGGTGACCGGCAGGAACGCGATCGTCGCCAGGACTGGGCCCGGCGGCTTCCTCGGCGAGGCCGCGCTACTCGCGTCGTCGTTGCGGGCGCACACCGCTACTGCGGTCACTGGCTGCCGGCTCGTGGAGATCGGCGCTCGAGACCTGCCGCGCCTGATCCGGGTCAATCCCGAGGTCGCGAGCCACTTCATCGCACACATGCTGAGGCGCATCGATCGACTCGACGCCGACCTGGCCGATCAGTTGTTCAACTCGGCCAAGCAACGCCTGGCCCGCGCCCTGCTGCTGCTGGCCGCGCCCTCGCCGACCGGTGCATCATGCCGGGCGCATGTGTCGCAGGAAGCGCTGAGCGACATGATTGGCACGACCCGGTCGCGGGTGAACGTTTTCCTGCGCTCGTTCAGGGCCCTGGGTCTGATCGAATACAACGCCGCTGGACTGACGGTGACACCGGCCTTGCAGACCGTCTGCGGCGCGACCTCAACCCCATCGATCCGCAAGGCGGTCACTCAGCCCCGGCCTGACCCCGACCTGCGCCCTAGTTGCCGGCGGCAGAGCGAAGGCCCATCCTTCCGCCATCAGGTCCGGCAGCACGCGACGGCACCGTAGGCACCGCCCCGCTAGCGCCGCCGCGGTACGGACACGTCGGGCACGTCCTCGCCGAGCGCCGTGGCGAGGTCGATCTGGTGCTCTTGCTCCTGGCGCAGGATCTCGCGGATTTCCTCGGCGATGGCGTACTCACCGAGCGCCTCGCACTGGATGACACGCTCGCGGTACGCGCGAATCGTCGTGTTTTCGTTGTCCAGGTCCGCCCGCAACATCGCTTTCGCGTCATCGGTCAGCTTCACAGGCAACGCGGTGGCATTCGGCATACCACCCAGATAGTCGATCTGCTTGGCAATCGTCAGCGCATGCTGCAATTCCTCGCGAGCGTGCACTTCCAGCTCCTTTGCGATGTTCATGTAGACCGCGCCCTTGAGCGCTTGCGAGTAGACCACATAGGCCAGGATGGCCTGATACTCGCGGGACAGGTCTTCTTGGAGCTTGGCGATCAACTGCTTACGCGTGACGGTGGCGGTAGTCATGTGTGGATGTCCTGACGGTGGTTGGGGCGCGCGCCGGTCGTTGGTGATGCCCGCTCGCGCGTTACCGCGGAAGCAAGACGGCCGAATCCAGCCGCACCCTCAGCACCGTGCCCGTGGGCAGCTCGACGTCCTTGCCCTCAGTGGCCACGACCGCGCCGCCACCGCCCACGAGGATGCCAGCGATCGCGCCCTTCACGCCGCCGAAGATGCCACCGAGGATCGCGCCAACGCCCGCGCCTGCGCCAATCCGACCGGCCTCGTCCTTCAGGCCCTCGCTCTCGAGCGCGCCGACGACCGAGCCCCGGATGTCGCGCGTGTCGTTGCCCAGGCGCAGCGTGCGGAACTGGACGGTGAGACTGCCCTTGCGATCGGTGCGGCTGGCCGGATCGACCGAGGTGACCGAGCCGGTCAGTACCGATCCGGCCGCCACGAGCACCTGGTCGCCCTTGTAAAGGTCGACGAGCGTGGTGGCCTCGACCCGGTCTTCGACGCGCGCCGTCCTCGATGTCAACGTGGTCTGCAGGCGCACGTCGAGTTCGGTGCCGACCGCCAGTTCGTGGGGAGCGCGATCATCGCCGACCTGCTGGCCGAGGCGCGCCGTGAACGTCGTGAGGCGCAGGTCGAGGTCGTGACGGTCCTTGTCCGAGACGCGCTCGCCGCGCCGCGCCTTCACGCGCAGGTAGGCCAGGTCGTCCTGCAGGTCCTTCAGTTCGCTGTCGAGCGCGGCGGATGGACGGGCGCTACCGGTCCGCTCCGACCGCGCCACCGCGGCCTGCGCCTGCTCCAGCTTCGCTGCGAGCGCGGCCAGGTCTGGTGCGCTCTGGGCCAACGCCAGCGCGCCGGCCAACACCCAAGCGCACGTCGTGGTCGACGTTCGTATGATCATGCCGCTCCCCTTCACTGCGTGCGTCTCCCGTCGACGCCGGGCTCGAAGTCGCCGACGCGGCGATGCCACGTCCGCATCGTCTGCACCGTGGCGCCGAGCCAGCGCCAGCGCGACGCGGCTGCAGCTGGTGTCGCTGCCGTGGCCGAGGCCGGCATGCGCGGGCGATCAGGGCTCGCCGGCGGTGAGGTGCCGCGAGCCTTCTGCCACGCTTCTTCCTGCCAACGCTGCACGGCGACGCTGGCGAAGGCGCTCTGGCCAGCCCGAGCGCCGGGGACCCGCACGGCGTCGTCGGGCATATCGAGGATGACCGCGCGCGCATCCACGGTGACGTAGTCGTCACGCTCGTCGTCCATGAATTCCCGAAGAGTGGTATCAAATTTGCTCATTGTGGGTGTCCAGCTTCCGTACTCGACGAATGAGTGGGACGCACACGCTGCCGTTGCAACGTCCGCGCCACGGCGAGCTGGCAACGGCAACCGTGGGCATTCCCCTTGCACGGTCGGCGGCAGTGCCTGCCACGTGGTTCCGTTCCCGCCGCCAATCGCCAACCGTCGCCCCGCCGCTTCGTGATGAGCTGCTCGATCTGGGCCGCCTGCAGGAACACGCGCGCGCCCTGGCCGCCCGCTCTGCGGTAGACCCACGGCCGCCCAGCCGGCCGCGCATCCTGGCCCGACTCGATGACAACGCGCGGGCGCTGGGCAAGGCCTACCGGTTGCTTGCGAGTGACGTCCACGCCCGGCACTTCGTGGCCCCGGCTGGTGAGTGGATGCTCGACAACTATCACCTGGTGCAGGCGGTGATCCGCTCGTTACGCGCCAACCTGCCACGCAAATACTACGCCCAGCTCCCAGCGCTCACGCAGCCGGAGCACGCCGGCCAGGCGCGCGTCTACGCAATGGCCCTCGAGCTCGTGCGGCACAGCGACAGCCGGCTCGATCGGCAGCAGCTGGTCGCCTTTCTGACCAGTTTCCAGACGGTCGCGCCGCTCACGATTGGCGAGCTCTGGGCGTGGCCGAGCATGCTGACGCTGGCGCTCGTCGAGAACCTGCGGCGTCTCGCCGACGAGGTGATCGCGGTGCGCCACGCCCGTCAGGCCGCCGATCGCTACATCTCGGCGCTCGAAGACGGCGCTGCCTACACGCCGCCGACCTGGCCGGCAGAGTCGCACACCCCCTATGTCGTGCAACTGTTGCACCGGATTCGCGAGCAAGGGCCGCGGCTGGCGCCTGTGCAGGCGGCCATCGACGCGCACCTGGCGGCATCAGCCACCGACAGCGACGACATCGTCCGCGAGGACCACCAGCGCCAGGCCACCGCGCAGGTGCTCATCGCCAACGTGATCACCAGCCTGCGCATGGGCGCGGCGCTCGACTGGGGCCTGCTCTTCGAGGCCGTCAGCGTCGTCGAGCAGGTGCTCCGTCGCGATCCGGCGGGGGCCTATGCGCATATGGACTTCGCCAGCCGTGACCGCCAGCGCCGGGCGGTCGAGGAAATCGCGCAGCCCGATGGCGACGCCCAGGTACGAGTGGCGCTCCGCGCCGTCGAGAGCGCGCAGCAGGCGCACGCGACAGGCTTCGAACGCGGCACGCACGTCGGCTATCACCTGGTCGGACGGGGCCGGCGGCGCCTCGAGGCCGACGTCGCCTATCGCCCCTCGCTCGTCGAGCGGGTACGACGCGCGGGACGCCGCCACCCCACCGTGTGCTACCTGGGCGGCGCCTCGCTCATCACCGCGGCGTTGCTCGTCGCCGCCGACCGCTACCTCGCGACGAGCGGCGGTCCGCTCTGGCTGCGCCTGTTCGCGGCGGTGTTCCTGGTGGTGCCGTTCAGCGAGCTGACGCTCGCGCTCGTCAATCGCGTCGTGAGTGCGGTGGTCGCGCCCGAGCGCCTGCCCCGCCTCGAGTTCAAGGACGGCGTCCCAGCGAGTGCCCGCACGATGGTGATCGTGCCGACGCTGCTCACGAGCGCCGCGGGCGTCCAGGCGCTCCTCGAACAGCTCGAAGTGGCGGCCCTGGGTAACCTCGATGCGCACGTGCACTTCGCCATCCTGGGTGATCTGGTCGACGCCGACGCCCAGCAGCTTCCCGGCGACGCG
>Ga0335394_10001615_pt1 | contig 25418 bp, 36 predicted proteins | sample MAT03_FD_205741 | JGI IMG/M metagenome (GOLD analysis project Ga0335394, IMG submission 205741) | Freshwater microbial communities from Lake Fryxell liftoff mats and glacier meltwater in Antarctica - MAT-03 (spades assembly) (version 2) ...
TTCGCTAGTATTTTTTGCAGTGATTCTTCCTCAGACATTATCAAATTAGAAAAGGGAAAGTTGATTTGGGTCATAAGTTTTTTTCCTTTTTTCGTTCCAATTATTTGGTTTGCGTGGTTTTCTGTAAGTATCACGCCACATTGAATAATGACGAATACCAATGCCAGTCGATAAAAAGGATTCTACCAACTTGATTTCTGTCAACCAAATTTTATACGGATGATTTTCTCGACGACCAAACGGATATTTGTTTCGAGATATCCAAGATTTAGCTTGGGCTTTGTCAAAGTCAATGCCTAAACAAAGTTGTTGTGCCTCAAATTCGAGAAGTCCGTGGGCGATCGCATTCACCGATTTTTTTTGCCAATCTGTTAAAGGTTTCATATCACCCTTTTGTGTTAGGTTAATTGTAGCAAAACACTCGCCACGTTCGCCTCGATTTAATTGACGAGTGTTTCACAAAGCTTAGCTATCTATCTATTAAATCCCAAATAGAAGGAGTTGATGCACTTTCAGTTTCTTCGTCAAATTCTTGTTGACTTATAAAGAAACTAACTGGCTCAAAATCATTTTCGATTTCTTCTTGACTAACTACCGAGTCTGCAAATTTCCCGTTTGCTACGAAGAAAATGACTGCTTCTTCGACTGCTTTTTCGATCGAGATTAATTCACTTTTTGCGAGAAAATAACCAACAGCATTTTCGATCGATGCAAAAGTCATTTCATTGATGGCATAGTCTTTATCGTCTGGGGTCAAGCCAACGTTAGCGTTTTCACAATATTCTGCCCATTCAGGTAATTGCTGAATCTGCGAGAGCATGGCAGAAATTACATCAAATCGGGTTACGAGTGATGGATTCATTGATTTAGTACCAAACAAGAGTAACTCTTTAAGCGAAGCATTGCTCTTTTAAAAAAGCCTGAGAGAATCATTTATTGTGATAACGAAAGTCTGGGATTGCTCCCAGACTTATAGCATTCAATGATTATTCAGCGCTACGCAACAAAAGTTGATTTGAACCGGGTAAAGCTTTGGTTTTGGGTGATAATGAACCGACATTCATATCGTAAGATTCCCAGATGGTATCTTTCATTACCTTTACTCCAAGAAACATTGAAGGAAAGTTGTCGATCGAGGGCATAAGCCAGTTATCAACCTTCATGCACCAAGATTTATTGGAACTTTCACCTTCTTTGACTGGTTTGAATGTTGCACAGAAGACACACAACGAACGCCATTTGTCGTTTTTGCCACTAGCATTTGTTAGAGTTAACTTTGCGAACACCAATTCGATCGCAGTGTAGAACTCTTCTAAAGCCTCCCGTAGACACCACAACGCAACATTCTTAAACCGAATTCGCAGAGGACGGGTATGCAACAGATTGTTTGAGTTATCTAAGAACATGACAAGATGCTCTGAAACAACTTCCATTGTTTTCTTGTCCAACAAATCCCGATCGAACTCATACGAACCAACATAAACACCGCCCATATCACCGAGTTCGTCGCTAGTTTTGTACCGGATATATGGCGGAACGTTGCCAAGAATTGCCATGCGAACAGTCGAAAAGAACAAACCCTTTTCCTTGGCTCCTGATGCAAACTCAAATTCGGTCAGGGATTCTAAATTAGTCCAACCAGCTTTGATAGCATTCTTCTCAGGGATAAAGATGCCACAGGGATTGTCATTGATTACAATGCCATAAGGTAGACGTGGGATGCGAACTGCATTGAACTCTTCACTCATCAAACTAGGGTCAAATAAGAATTCCGATGCGACTGAAAATTCAGTAGATTCAGTAGATTCAGTGGAAACAGTAGATTCAGTGGAAGCAGTTTTCTTAGTCATGAAAAAAAGTGAGTAAGTGAGTAAGTGAATAATTGAAACAAAGCTCAACACTTAAAAGCGAAGCATTGCCAAAATGGAATTGACTGGGATAGAAGGCTATCCCACAGAAATTAATTGACTAATCCTAATGGTTCAATCAACCGTTTTTTCTCTTTGGTGATAATTTTTCGCATTCGATCGCCCAAGCCAGATTTCCCACGAAAACCAGAAAACTTATAATCAAACCATTGGTGTTGAGAATCTGTATTCTCAAAACTAATGGTAGTGAGCATTTCTTCAAGGGCGATCGCATTGTCTTCAAGTTTCTTCCGATACTGAATCCACGGCTCTAAAGCATTTGTTGTTCCATCATTTAAGACAGCGTGACACAAATATCCATGTTCACAAAGAAAAGTTAGCTGTATCCAATTCTGTGCCGGCATAGACTCGAAAGGTTGACCCCAGATTGGTTGCGAAGCCCACAAAACAATTATTACTAATTTGTTTCCTACTTCTGTTAGCTCACCATCTTCATCAAGAAAAATTTGACCGATCTTTCTATTGAACCGATATTTTACTGTCTTCATTTTACACTATTTGGGTAAGTAAACCGATAATGATGGCGACAAATAAGTGATTTTTTCAATCACTTTAGACTGCAACCCACGTAACTTTGATAAGTAAGGAGATTTGATAATCTGTGTTGATTCTTCTTCGAGTTCTGCGATTGCTAATTGAAGTTGTTCGATCGCACTAGCAATTTGTTGGATTCGATCGGCATTCTTTTGTTGAAGAGCAAGATTTTCGTCAACAATATCTTGCTCAATTCTGAGAAGTTTTGGACAATCGCGATCGAACTTTTTGCGAAAAACCAACACTATTTTAGTTTTGCCAGATTGGTAAACCATATTTTTGCCGTTGGCAGCCGAGTTATTGCCAACAATGTTTAAAGCTTGGACGATCGCATCGGGCATAAACGACTCAATGCCTGCCTCAAGTTTAGCAATCTGTGCCTTCAATTCTGCAAGTTGTTCGAGATAATTCATGATACAATTTGTTTGATACACCTGGACTGATTTTCTGGTAGCCAGCGGGGAAAATGAAGCTTCTCCGCTGACTTTCTGTTACCTGATTTGTTATCGGATTACGTGACTGATTTTAGCTACTGAGTAAGTTACCGAGGCAGTAACTGAATGAATCTCAACTTCTTGGATTCCTTGAACTTGAGCAACGGGGACTACAGGATTTAATGGAACGATCGGGAGTAGAACTTCATAATCATCTTCAGGCAACGGCTCATAGCATTCAAAATCGCATGGCTCGAGCAACATCTTGTCAAAGTATTTCGTGCAGTGAATGCGGATGAAATCTTCGGGAGATTCATTGATTTGGTCAACCAGTTCACTAAACCATTCAGCCAAAGCCAGCTTGATATCTGCTGGAGCATTGAAATTGACATCATGGAACCCAAGCGCCTGCAACCGCTCAACAATCACTGGCAAATCAAGAACGGTTTCGGCAAGCTTTGTTTTGTACTCTTGAACTTTTCTGGGATTTGTTGTGTAAGTCATGATATTTTGGTAAATGAAACGACAGTAAAACAGGCGATAAGGCGCTACACCTCATCACCATCTCAAGCGAAGCATTGCTTTTTCCGTAGCAGAATCACTGCTTTGCTCTTCAGAAGCAAAGCAGTGATTTTGTTATTTGATTTTGCCTAATATTTGCAGAAGATAAACACCCGCAGCGATCGAACTAAACTGTAATTCAGACCCATCGTTTTTGCGGATTGTATACCCAGCTTGGGTTAGCGCATATTCGGCAATCAACCCGATGGCGATCGCTTCTTCAGCCAACTTAGTAATCCGTCCACCAACATGAGATTTAACTTTGCGATGGTTCTTGTTCAATAAAGTCATACTAATTTCTCAAGAAACATCAACACTGCAAGCGAAGCATTGGTTAGTTTATCCAAAACTCAGAGCCAAACAAAGCTGCTGCGGTGGATTTGTAACCCAAACAATCTTCTGAAGTGGATTAAATCGGTAAACCAGAAGATTATTTGCGATCGCCAAATCGATCGCATCACCGGGGCTATTGCGAGTTGTCTGTGTTTCAGCATCCCAATGAGTCCCGGTGTAGATGCTCAAACAGATATCAGATTTACGAACCATCTGCCGTATAGCAAACGCCCTAGCACTGTGAAACCCTTGAGGGTATAGAATCACCGTATTTGTTGCCAGCGCCAGTTGCTTGCGAAACCGTGACCGTTGGCGAGTTTTCCAAGTGCGATCAATGTTGGGATGTGGCAAAACCGCAGTCCAGGGCAGCCGTCGGGCAATCAAGATATCGGCGACTACCTGGTCAAAGCCAAGCGTCATCCCGCAGAGGAATTGACGGACATTTTGTTCGATCGCTAAATCAATCAATCCATTAATTTGTCGGCGATAATTGGTATCAATCCAATAATTGCCAGTGAAAAATGCAGTAATTTTCTTGCTTCTAAGAATTGGCATGACAAAAAAGCCCCTGGGTATCCAGAGGCTCATAGAGTTTATAGAGTTTATTGGCTAGAAAAGTCTTAGTTGATTGGATGGTTCATCAATTGAAAACTGATTTGTATGAGGATTGCACTGATAAATAAGATTCTGGTGTCCCTGAGCCATACGAATTGTTAGCGCAGTGCCACCAGACTTGCTACCGTCATACATCGCCAAGCATATTTCTGAATGCTTCACCATGTACAAGTTACGCGCTTGCATCACACCATCCTTGTATTTTGGGTTAAGTACGATTTTCTGTTTTGCCTGGTCGAGAAGTCTGCGATATCGCTGTTGTTGATGAATCGGCCACCGCTTACACTGGTCAGCACAAGGAATAACGGCTGTCCATGAGAGAGTGCGATCGATTAAACATTCTGCTGCTAACAAATCGGTTCCTACTGCCATCCCACAAAGGAATTCTGAAACTCCTTGATTGAGAGCCATATCAATGAGTTTGTTAATTTCAGACTTGTAGAAAACTGTGATGTACCGATGTCCTGTGAAAAAAGCTGTGTGATATTCCATTGGTTCTGGTTCTTGATGAATTTCTCGATCGATCGCAATCTGATAATCCACCAATTCGTGTTGTAAGTACACAAAAAAACTCAAATAAACTACACCACTAAAAGCGAAGCATCAACGGTGATAAACCTGTTTTGATGACTGTGGTTTCTAGCTATTGCATTAAAAACTTCCCTGATATGAAAGATTCTTAGATGCTTGAGATTTATTGAACTATTAGCATATCGTTCCCATGTGCCGAACGAGTGAAGGTGCATACACAAATAATATCCATATTCTGGCAGAATCATTGCTGGACATTGGATGCCTGTAAGGTAAGGTTCAAAAGTTTTTACTGGTTTGCCTAAGTTCTTAGCACTGCCTTTGTTGATTAACCAAAAATCTGCCCCTGAAAAATTACTACGAATAATCCAGTTAAACGCCGATTTATTTTCCATCGCTTTGAGTGATAAAAATCAAATCTCAAAGCGAAGCATTTTTTGTACTGAAGTGATTTTGCTAGCTGAAGCAAAGCATAATATTTTGCTTTGCTTCTAGTTAAACTATTTGGTAAGTGTAACTATTTGATAGGCTTGCACTAGACAAACAATAAATTTGCTATTTACGCCGTTACCTTCCCATCGTGATTTCCCGGTAACGCGATGATTGCAAGATTTCAACCAGTTTTCACCACCAGCGCGATCCTCTACGAGGGCTTCGCTAACGATAGCATCAACTATCTGGGGATACTGATTAAGTTTAGCAATGATAACAGAAATCATTATTGTCATATCTTGTTCAAGTTCGTTCATTTTATAGGCTTGATATGCTGCTTCTGCGTCAACATAAGTTACATCCTCAAACAGAATAGGATAATGATGTTTTAGTTTGCCTTTGCGATAGGCTAATTCTGTGGGATTTGTCAACACCGCACCGATTGGATGTGATGAACCTGACCAAATATTGATTGCTTCCATGATTTTATTTACCTTTACCTTCAACAATTAAAACGAAGTATTGAGATTAGTTTAGTAAAAAAAAAGCCTTAATCTACCCAAGATAGGTAGATTAAGGCTTTTTTTTTACTTGCATTCTTTATCTTTGCGAATTGACCAAGAACCTGTATTCCCAGAAACTCCGCCTCTCACAAGACAAAACTTCTTTCTAGTCCAGGAATGACTAAAGACGATCGTGCCATGTTGACCATAGCTACCGCCAATACCCGCATTGGTTTCGGATTGCCAACTAATCACGGTAGCTATATCGCTTCCGGCTTTGCCAGCTACCCTCGCATCAATACCTCTGAAAGTAGATTTGACTTCGATACCAGATGGTAATGGCACGGGCTTGCTACAAACACTATCCAAACATTCGGCAATCGCTGGTGGATTGCTATAAATTGCAACACTACGAATCTGACCATAATTAATGATCGCATCGTACTGAGATTGCTTAGATGTTTGATGGATTTGTAGCATTGCTCCTGTTACTTTGGCATGACCTATAACTGCTGTAGAACCAAGAAGTGCTAATGCAGATAGTTCAGAAACCATTACGATCGATACCAACTTTTCGATTAAAGTAGTCATATTCATCACCGAAAGAAAACAACAACACTCTTGCCGTAGGCTTGACTTTCGATATAATGCAAAAACTCTAAGTAACAAAGCCTTAGCTTCCCAAACAGGAAACTAAGGCGATTTTTCTAAACTTTGATAAGTCGAATTTTCTCGTTCGGCATTCTGTTGAGATTTCGTTCAACACCTTTACTACCGTCATGGACAGCTAGCATAAAGTCGGCAAGTTGACTCATGAGAATGTCTTGTCTGGGATAGCGACCAGCATCAATAAGTTGATATCCAAAACTCAACTTACTGCCAGTTTCGTAGACTCTGACGTGAGGATAGTTGACCGAACGCAAATATTTCAAGGCTAATTGGTCAAAGCCTCGATAATTGCCGATGAGTATGTGACCGCCAAGGTTGCGAATGTTGTCGATGCGTTGAATGATTTCTGGGGTCAGACTGCGAAGATTTTCTGTTCCGGTGAAGAAGATTTTCATTGTTATCTTGGTAGTGAATGGGTTTAGTGAAAAAAAACAACATTTTTGCCGTAGGCTTAACTTTCGATATAATGCAAAGACTTTGAATGCGTCTTGGTTCCCATAGCAAAGCAAAATATTGATTCGTTTAGTCTGGCGTTCCAGTAGCAAATCAATATTCTGCTTTGTATCCAATTAACCTGTAATGATTTTGGTTCTGGGAACACGCTCGATATTAGCTTTTGTTCCGGGACTGCGCCCATCCCAAATCGCTAAACCGTAATCTGCCATCGCGCACATTGTACGATCACGATTGGAATAATTGCCCATTACAGAAACAGTAGAAAATCCGTGATGATTCCTCGGTGCGCCCAAATTGTTGAACTTAGCATAATAAACGGTGACATGAGGATATCTTTGTTCTCTCAAATATTTCTGAACTTTTGCATCAATCCCCGGTGCATCGCCCATGATTATGCGAAAGTTTTGGGCAATAATTCGATCGATACTTTCGATCGCTTCATCAGGTAATACTTTAATCGATCGACTACCAGAAATTAATACTTTGGTCATCATAATCACCGAGATAAAGAACAACATTTTTGCCGTAGGCTTATGACTGAAATTTTAGTTAACAAAACCTTAACTCCCTTGGTAGGAATTAAGGTTTTGAATGGGAATCTTTTCTAAAAAGAAAGTCTTAGATCCTGGTTAGGATCTAAGACTTTTCACTATTAAAATACGTGGCGGATGGTCATATTTAACCTTCCACCATTTCTTAGTAATTTACTGGTGTTAGGTACAACTCGCTTTACCCCGTGATAAAACAGTCTACTTTCACCATGTAACACTAAGATATCGCCCGATCGTAAAATTATGGTCTTCATTGGATCACTTCTACGAGTGCCTCCAACTAAAAACTCACAATCATCGCCGAGACTGATACTGATAATACAAGGTTTTAGATTTACCTCTGTATTATCTTGATGGATGCCAAGTTTGCCAGTACCAGGTTGATAATAATTTATCAAACAAGTATCTGCTAGATAACCTTTTTCACCTACACGGTTGGCTATGTTGGTAGCTAGGTCATCTAAACTATCAGGCATTGCAGGAAATGCTCGACCATTGGGTTGTGTTCGACTATAACGATAACCTTCACGGTCACTCGTCCAGCCAACTTGTCCACAACTGGTCATGCTACAGTTAAACTTGCTACCATTTGGCATTACAGGTGTAATGAATGGTGCAACTGTAGCGATGTCTCGACACATTTCAACTAAGCGAACTTGTTGGTCATGTGTCAAAATTCCTTTGAGATGTAACATAATCGTCACCAATGCTAAACAACGCCACTCTTGCCGTAGGCTTGACTTTCGATATAATGCAAAAATTTACAACTGGAATCTTCTCTAAAAAAAAAGCCTTAGTTTCCCCCTTGGGAGACTAAGGCTTTTCTTTATCTTTCAGGTGGTAAATCTAAAACTGCATGGCGATAAAACCAATCCTCCTTTTTATCTTGGAGGATGATTCTTTCTAACTCTGCCAAGGCATCTTCTTTGTTTTGATGAGAAGAAATGTTGTATTTCCTTCCCTTAACAAAGACTGCGTAGAAGCCGTCAATACCACGATTCTTAGCTTGACGAGTTACGTCAGTGGAATACTTAACGTAATATCGTAGCGAAGCGGGGCGTAAGCCATCGCCAACAGTTTCAAGCTCAATTCGATTAAGCTCGTCCTGTTTAATTTTGGTTGCAATTCGCAAACCTTCTTTAATTGCTTCGGGGCGAGTTGTACTCCACTTGTCAATTGTCTCGTAAATCAATTCACCTTCAATGTAAATTTTACAATGAAAGCGATCGAAACCATCCAACTTAGTAGGAGTTACTAAGATTTCGCCTTTGAGTTCTGGAGCTTGATAAAACATAATCGTCACCAATTTGAAACAACGCCACTCTTGCCGTAGGCTTGGATATCGGTATATTGCAGAGAATTATTCTAGGAATCTTTTCTAAAAAAAAAGCCTTAGCTTCCCAAGGGGGAAACTAAGGCTTTTCTTTAGAAGTCGTATGGATTGTGTTTATTCAAAGCTATGTCGGTTTTTTTCGCGGTGCCATTCATCTCATTACGACGCACGTAATGTTCTGTGCGAACCGCCAACAAATCTTTGATTTCGTAACCTAAATCTTGAGCAAATTCGACGACACCCTCAAAATCTAAAGCATGGATTTCATGTTCTTTCCACTCAACGCTAAACTTTTCATAAGCTTTAAAACCTTCGTCTTTGCCTTTGACTTTGTTCTCAGATTTGTAAGTGTCCCAAGCAATAATGCGGATGGCATCACGTAATTGGGAAGCACGTCTTTCGGTGTAATAAGGGATAGTTAAAGCCATGATAAGTACCTAAGTAAAGTGAATAAACAAAACCCAAATTGGCTAACATTTCAAGCGAAGCATTGCTCTTACTCCGGTTCTTAATCAAGAAACCGGAGCAAGAATAATTCTAAAATTCTACATTCTCAGATGTAGAAGTATCCCAGTAAACATGATATTTCTCAGAAATAACTTGTTCACAGGTGAGATTGAAATCATCTTGAAGATTGACGATGGCTTGCTTCGATCGGGCGATCGCTTCAGATAAATCATTTTCAATGCCCCAAGTGGTATTGAAATCTTCAACAGACCAAATCCAGTCACCAATTTCACCCATCGACCAAGGACGATTATCAATATCGACAATCTGGGTGAAATTGATTACAAAAGGCTCGACTATTACTTGAAACATGATAATTACCTAGAGAAAGAACGACATTCTTACCGCAGCTTTATATCACGCTATAACGCAAAATATTGATTTGCTATTTCAATGCAAATCAATATTCTGGTTTTATATTAACCTTTAACCTTGATTATTCTGGTTAATGGAACGCGATGGCTTACGCCCCGGCTTACGCCTACGATATTAGCTTTAGTTCCTGGGCTGCGACCATCCCAAATCGCTAATCCATAATCTGCGAACGAACACATCATACGGTCGCGATTGGAATAATTACCCATTACAGAAACAGTAGAAAACCCATGATGATTTCTCGGTTTTCCTAAATTATTGAACTTTGCATAATAGACTGTTACCTGACGATATCCTTGCCCTCTCAGATATGCTTGGACTGCCGAATCTATTCCGTCCGCATCCCCGATGATTATGCGAAAGTTTTGGGCAATGATTCGATTGATACTTTCGATCGCTTCAACAGGTAATACCTTAATGGAGCGACTACCAGAAATTAAAACTTTGGTCATGATATTCACCTCAAAATTACAACATTTTTACCGCAGGTCAAGCCTACGCTATAACGTAAAGACCTCTAAAAAAGCCTTAGCTCCCAAGGGGGAAACTAAGGCTTTTCTTTTACCGATTTGCAAGATAATTGATAAATCTTACAAGTAATTCGGCGTTTGGTCGATCGTAACTAGATAAAATCCAAAAAGTAATATTTTGGGTTTTACTTGTCTTTGCGATCGATTCCAATTGACGAAAAGTATAATAGCCGGAAGCTATCTTTTCTTTTCGATCGCTGATGCTAGAAAAATCAGTTTGAACTAATGTCCAAAGATACTGACGTAGCTCGGCAGGCTTCATATCAATATTGATATTGTTAAGCCCTTTGCCTTGCTTGTCTGCCCAACTAGAAAGCCGAATATCCTTACCAGCATAGCCAACTACAAAGTTAGTAGCTTCAAAGGATTTTTGCTCGTCAGTAGTCATCAAAACGCTTTTTCCACTTTGTTTGTGGAAATATCGTCCTTGACTACGGCTAACATCAAAGATATTGAGGGATTCTTTGATATTTCTGATTTGAATGGTCATAATCGAATCGTCACCGAGAGAAAGAACAACATTCTTGCCGAAGGCTTGGCTCACGGTATAATGCAAAAACTTAAAATTGCTAATTAATCAATCCCTCATTTATGCAATCCACCACAAACTTTGCTTCAAATCCACGAACTTTAATCTCGAATGGAAATCCTTGAACTCGCTTAGATTTTCTTGGTTCACTGTCATTTTTGCCAAAGTATCCACCATTTTGTTTCAAGAAGTTTTTGGTTCGATCGGCTTCAACTTTTGATGGTATGCCACTTTGCGAACAACGAACTCCAACATAAGTAATGAAACTTTCAAACCCAGAATCCTCGTCTTCTTGTGGATTCCACTGAAATTCATTGGAAAAAGTTCCAACTATAGTAATGCGATCGGACAATTTGACAACGAGGAAATTGCCATGAGGACTGGATTCTAAAACTTGTCCTTGAATGCCAGCAAAAATGATTTTGTTCATGATACAATTAGGGGTAGAAAATAGTTTCGGTAGTAAGGAGAATTAAGCACCCAATTCTCCTTAATTTCCTCATCCTTTTAAAGCGAAGCATCGACTTCGCATTTGCTAATGTGAAAACTTTAAACTGCATAGACTTTTTTGCTGGAATTGGGGCATGGGAATTAGCATCAGCAATTGTAAATAAACTCAGTAATTTCCCAGTATTTCGGACGATCGAATTCATCGAAATAAACCCACAAGCTCAAAAAGTTTTGCGATCGCATTTTTCCCATATCCCAATTTATCCAGATGTTAAAAGTTACCAGCCCATCCCCCAAACCGCCGATATCTACTTCTGTTCTTTCCCTTGCAAGGGCACATCCGCAGCCGGAACCAAAACAGGTCTTTTGCATCAAGAAAGTGGGTTGTGGTTTGAATCGCTCCGGTGCATCTCGATCGGACAACCCAAATTCATCGTCATTGAAAATCCCATTGGACTTATCCACAGAGGATTACGAACAGTGCTTGCCGGACTTATTGTGGAAAAATATCAGTTTGAAATTGAAATCATCAGCGCGTCGGAGCTTGGGGCACCGCACCGTCGCCAACGGGTATTCATTATTGCCCACCGTTTTGACTTACAGCTTCGGGAACGGCAAAACTTCACCGAGTGGACAGATGACCTTGGAACTGACATTGAAAGAGCAAGGCAGATTGGAGCGATCGAAAAAACTAAACCCGGCAGTTTGTGCCTTCTTAATGAAATTCCCCCCTGGCTGGACGGAATCAATTTTGATGTAAACTGGGGACAGCCGCCAACTCATCCAGGTTTAGAACCTAGAACACCAGGACGCAGAGAATGTGTGAGTTTGTATGGCAAATCGATCGTCCCTCTACAGGCTGCCGTAGCTTTAATGCGTGTCCAGTTTCTTGCTTCTTTGTTAGATTAATGTCAGTTTGTATGGCAAATCGTACCTTTACAGGCTGCGATTGCTATAATTAGAATTGAAAAATTAGCATCACTATTATGACTGACTCAAAAAGTAGCGTACAAGAGGGAGAATTTCATATTCATAAACAGATTTTGCCGATCGTAAGTGCAGTTACGGAGGCAATGTCTGGTAGCCAAGAATGGTTCTTGGATTTACCTCATATCAAATTTTTTTTACAAATTCCCATCATTAAAGATTTACTTTTGTCTGCAACTGATATAGGTTCAACCATAAGTCAGGTAGCTAAAGTATTCTGTGAAACAGTTTACGGCGTTAATCTGGCTCGAAATTCCATAGTTTATCAACAAAATTTGGCGGGACGTGGGCTAAGTTTGTTGGCAAATATCAAATCTTCGAGTGGGGACAAATCTCTGTATAAAGCTGCGGTATTAGCACATAATCAATCATTGAATTTGCCAAAATTATCTAAAGTGATTGATAAAATTGAAGATGGATTAGAGGGAGGAAGTGAGGATACGATCGGAATAATGAATCAGTGGCGCATAGAAGCAATGGCAAAAGCTACCGATAAAATAGGTCAATTGATAGAGCAAATTAAAACCTTAAAAGGCAATGCGAAAAGTGGAGCACGGGTGCAACTTAAACGTGCATCGGATGCACTCGACGCGATGCAAAAGAAAATACTTCCTCAAATTTATGCTAATTCCGATTACGAGATTAACTCTAGTTTAAATTGGCAAATTAATTCAATTACTAAATATGACATAAGTTCAATCAACAAAAGTAACATTTATGCCAGTATTGTGCCAATAGCTATAGGCGGTGCTGCGACAATTACAGGGGCAGGTGCAATCATTGGAACGATGGCTTCTTGGTTACTGACAAACGTTTTACTTAAATCTGTTGTTGGATTTCCGATGCAAATGCTTGAGGCTCTCAAACATACAGTTACTTCGATCGTCCTTAAAGTTCTTGGTAGTAGCGGAGCAAATGCGTACAGATTTTTAGCGGCATCTGTAATCAAAACTGGCAAGAATTTGATACCTGTAATTTTTGCTCAAACAGGGATGCTAAATGCTGCGTGGGCTTTCTTGATGCCATTCGCACTGCCCATGATTATTGCTGCTGTCATCATCATTACTTCGATGAGAAAAAAAGTGTTACTTGGTCAAAATCTTTATGTGTACAGCAAAACTAGCGCAACCATGTTCTCGCTAGGAACTGCTCATTTATACGATACAAATCGAGATGAAATGCAGACTGTTTTGCAAGAAATGGCAATAAGTTTAAAAGTTGAGTCAGGAGGTGATTTTGAGAAATTCTATGGGGTTGCTGCCGATGATGATGACGTGCCAGTAATGGTTTACGATTTTAAAGAGGATGTAAACAATCCCATACTAACAATAGGAGATGAAGCGATCGTAGCATTACTTGGAGGTGACTTTGCTACAATATTAGAAACCTACACTTTATTTTGAAAATATGGCTACTGATTGGAATAATAAATTAATCAATGCTAATCCAGTTACCGGAACTGTATCTGTAATTTCAACCTGGAGTGTTTGGAATTGCTTAAAAGGAGAATGGGATTTATCAGTACCGCCAGTGGTATTAAGGAATACCATGATTGGTGCATTGTATCCAAAACCGGCAGACAGATTTATCATTGGTGCGATCGACAATCAAACGAAAGACCCGAAATTTTTGAACCCATTCACACCGCCAGACTCAAGGAAATTTACACTTGATTTAGCAAGTAATAGCAGAACGCATGGACGATTCTTGTTCAACTCAGAAGAAATTGGAGAAAACTACTATGGCAACACTCCCGATGTTCAGTGGAAAAGAATAATCTACGGTAGCATTTTGCACACTGGATGCAAGCAGATGGTCTACAAAGAAATTAAATATATTGTCGTTGACGATGAGCGAGTTAATGAAAAAGGTGCGCTTGAAGATGACAAAACACACTCCTTTCATTGGCGAACAGGAGATAGTCACGCGAAAGCGAGTAAGAGTTTGATGGAATTTTTGGGACTCAACAAAGCTCACGAGGAAGAAGAGGACAAAATAATAGATTTGGGTATACCCATTCAATTTAGAATGGCGGTCAGAGACAAATGGGTCGGCAAAGGTACGATCGCTTACAACAAATTTCTTGATACAGAATTAGGTGGAGAATACGACTTAGTAATTCCTCTTAGTTGTATGAAAGGGAAAAAGTTGGAAACAGGGGTGTACGAGGATATCATTTTGATGGGATTAGTGTTTGAAGGGGAAGAAAGAATGGCTAAACCAGGATGGATGTTTTTTCAGTGGTTCCCGATGAGTGCTTTGCTTGCGCCGAATAATACTCATTTTAGTATCCTCCGAACTTTGCGAGAAAAATGTGCAAAGCTAGCAAAAGCTTACAACTCTATCAAAGATTTGGCAGAAATTTTGAGAGTTAGTCAAGCGGTAAAAGATGATAATTTGCTAAATCCCAACGCGGATATTATCGACAATCACGAACAATCGGAGGGCGAATATATTAGTCCTTTGATTAGAATTATTCAGGTTGATGTGCATGGTGTATTACTGCTACATCCATACATTATTCGGAAAATTCAAGAACGTTTACAGTTACAATGGTTGATTTTAGCTACAGCAGCCGGAGTCCGTTTCTATTCAGTGATGTGTCAACCTGATGAAACGTTGGATATTTATTACAAAGATGGTGCACCCGATGGCAAAAAAGTGATGTGTGCACCTGATTTTAAACCAGGACTTTACATAGTATTTTGTAACCCTATGAGACATTGGGGAGATTGTCAAATTTGGGAGAACATACACACAGGAACTTATGCAAATGGCACAGGATTGATTGCTGCAACCCGTAAACAATTACTCGGACTTGGTAGAGATACCGATGGTGATTTTATGCAACTGATACCTGTAACAAGATTCCCTTCACTGGCAGCAGCGATAAATAAGTTTCCTAAAGCTCCCGACACCGTGAAATTTGACAAGATTGCACTCAAAGGAGATTTGCGAGAAGTAGCAATTAATTCCATGAACAACTTTACTGGGGTTGCTGCTAATCTACTTGGTCGTGCTGCTGCTGCTGGTGTAGAGCATCATTACATTGATATTCCCCCCGGCGGATTGCAAACTGAAACTAAGAATATGAAAATTGTTGATTTTCTATCTCAACAAGTTCAGATTGCAGTTGATAGTCTTAAGTCAGCATATCCTAATAACATGGTTGGAATGGCTGCTGTTACAAAATATATAGATTCGATCGGAGTCAATCAGATTCCCTGGCTCAAAGGGTTCAAAGACCCGTTAGTTTATTCTGAATACAAATGTCCGGTGAATGAGGAAGCGAATGATACTATCAGTCAGATTGTAAAAACTGTTAATAGTTATTGGAGAAAACCTGATCTAGGGATTGTTTCATCACCAACGGCTTATAAAGATGCTTTGTTTAAATTGTATCCAGATGTTGAACATCAATTAGAATTAGCGAATATTGTTCGTTTGGATTACGCAGCACAAATCAGCGATGCGATCGAATGGAAGAAAGCAAATGGGGGTAGTTCCAAGAAAATCAAGGAAGTTTCACAACTCTTTAAATCTAAGCGTGATGACATTTTGGCAACTTTGAAACCTAATCAAATAGGCCAAACTTATAGTGCTGACAGTTGGGCTGCTGCTTACTGGAAAGTTTGCCATGTGTCTGAGACAGGGTCTGCTGGTTTAGTCTTTCTACTTTGGATTGATGAAATTATCAAAGAATTGAAAAGTACAAGCAGGGTAATAGGTGAAGCCATCAAAATTTTCAATACTCACAAAAGCGTATTTCAATTACAGATGCTGAATGGTTGGGGCGATCGTAACCCTAGAGTAGGCTACTCAGGAAAAGTTGTAAGCATGAGGCTTGTGTGGATTGACACATTAGACAAAAACGGAAACGTAAAAGGAAAAAGATTGGCAGTTACAATTATGAAATATAACGAGCAAGAAAAAGGGTATCAGATATTTGGTACAATTGCTAGTGATTACACGGCTGGTTTGCAAGTAGGAGAGACTCGGGATATGGCAGTTTACAATCATCGGGTTAGACCTGATTACGTTTTGCCACAAACACGATGGTTTGTTACTGAAGCTTGGCTTTTCGACCCCAATATGATGACTACAATAGAAATGGAAAACTGGGTCAGAAATCCACCATCTAAAGGTTAATACCTCACCTCATATTCAACTAAACTAAAATGCCTCAAGATTCTCTAACTCCCCCACCAATTCCTGCACATTTGATGCCAGTCATAAAAACATGGCATTTAGCAGACGACAACGGCGGTTTTGCCCCCGTTCTGGAAACTGAGTTGATAGCCAATGGGTTTAACGTCGATAGCGAAGTCTGGAGTGAGGAAACTGGTTGGCAAGAAGCGATTGATGTTCCCAAATTAGCATACTTGTTTGAAAATCCGCTTGCGCGTGAGTCAAAGTATCCTCCAATCGTAGACCTCAACCAATTTTATTTTTAAGTCAAAATCTTTCCAACAACAAAATTTGTGATAACATTTATTCAATGTCTCTCACTTAGGTTCTCACATGACTACACAATTTATCCAACAAGCAACCGGATTCCCAGAAGATACGATCGCAAAAATCATGGACGCTTTTGTGGAACTCGTAAAAACTTCTCTCAAAGATGGCAACCAAGTTGAAATCAAAAACTTTGGCGTTTTTAGTTTTAAGGATTTGCCCGAACGCCCAGGTCGTAATCCCCATGCGAACATAGCCATTACGCTTCCAGCAAAACGCAACCCGAGTTTCAAATACTCGAAAAAGTTTGTCGATTCGATTCAATCGTCAACTGCTGTTACTCCACCATCAGCTCCGCCATCCACTCCACCATCGGCTCCACCATCGGCTCCACCATCGGCTCCACCATCGGCTTCACCTGTAATGCCAATGACTTCTCCACCGGTATCAAAAAATTGGTACTTAGCGAACTCTGCGGGTGCATTTTCTGAAGTGCCAGAACATGAACTCAAATCCAAAGGTTTGAATGTCTCTAGTATGCTTTGGAGTGCAGAAACTGATTGGAAAAAGGCTTCCGATATCAAGGAACTTGCTTACTTGCTTGCGTAGTTTCACACAGAAGCTAAGACAGTTTTAAACGTTATACAAAGGAGTTTTCAGGCTCCTTTTTTAATGTTATAGTTAGTGAGAAAGTTATTGGTAAAAATATGTCAGCCGGAAAACTAAGTTTCACATTGGCAGAATACAAAGTGCGTGAGGATGGCACTTGGGTAACAGCGAGAGTGGGAGTTACGCGATCGGAAGGTTCTGTAGGTGTGGTAACAGGTCGAGTGAATAACAGCAGCAGCACAGCGCCTGCACGGGCTTCACGTAACCTAGATTACGTCGTCCCTTATGGAACTGGAACCAATCAAATTTTGGGGTGGGTTGATGGTGAATCAGGTACAAAATTTTGTAATTTTGACATTATTAACGATGATTTTGTCGAAGGCGACGAATTCTTGCCTCTCACGCTAAATACCTTTACTGGAGGTGCAACGGCTGGAGCATTTGTTGCTGCCAGACTGATAATCTTAGACGATGATTTCGTGATTGCAAAACATCGGTGGGAAGAAACTACTTTGCAATTTGAAAACCCTGATGGGAGTTGGGGAAATCCTGTTGATTTGAAAGGTACTACTGGTGAGCAAGGCATCCCCGGTACTGCTGCTCAACGTGGTGACCCTGGCGAACCGGGCATTGCTGGTATTCAAGGTTTACCCGGAATTCAAGGAGAACCAGGACAACGTGGCGAAATGGGCATTGCCGGTGTTGACGGTATTCAAGGTATTCAAGGTTTGCAAGGTATTCAAGGTTTATCAGGCGATCGCGGGGAAACTGGTGAACCAGGACAACGTGGCGAAAAAGGCGAAAAAGGCGATCGCGGTGAACGTGGCGAAATGGGCATTGCCGGTGCTGATGGAATTCAAGGTTTGCAAGGTTTATCAGGCGATGGCGGGGAAACTGGCGAACGTGGGGAACGTGGGGAAATTGGGATTGCTGGTGCTGATGGAATTCAAGGTTTGCAAGGCGATCGTGGAGAACGTGGTGAAAAAGGTGATCGCGGGGAAACTGGTTCAATCGGACAAACTGGTTCAATCGGACAAACTGGTTCAATCGGACAAACTGGTGAACGTGGAGAAACTGGACAAACTGGTACACAAGGCATTCAAGGCATTCAAGGAGAACGCGGAGAAATTGGCGCAGCAGGTGTTGACGGAATTCAAGGTTTACCAGGCGAACGCGGAGAAATTGGATTAACTGGCGAACGCGGAGAAATTGGCATCGCTGGTTTTGATGGTCAGCTAGGTTTGAAAGGCGAACGAGGCGATCGAGGCGAACAAGGAATTGCTGGTCAGACTGGCGAACATGGCATTTCCGGTGAACGCGGTGCTGATGGAATTCAAGGGATTGCCGGTGATAAAGGCGATCGTGGTGATAAAGGCGATCGCGGAGAAATTGGTGCAGCAGGTATCCCCGGTATTCCCGGTATTCCCGGTATCCCCGGCGAACGTGGGGAAACTGGAGTCACTGGAGCCAAGGGAGATGTCGGTTCACAAGGAATCCCCGGCGCAGTTGGAGCTAAAGGCGATGCTGGAATTGTTGGAGCTAAAGGCGATCGAGGTGAAACTGGTCAAACTGGCGCAACTGGTCAAACCGGAAGCAAAGGCGATCGAGGTGAAACTGGCGCTACTGGTATTCAAGGAAATCCGGGCCCGGCTGGAGCCATTGGAGCCATTGGAGCCATTGGAGCCATTGGAGCAACTGGTGCAGCAGGAATTGCTGGCATTAAAGGTGATCAAGGAATCAAAGGTTTGACTGGTGAACGTGGTTTAACTGGTGAACGTGGTTCTCAAGGAATTCCAGGCGCAACTGGCGCAATTGGTCAAACTGGCGCAGTTGGCGCAATTGGTCAAACGGGAAGCAAAGGCGATCGAGGCGAAACTGGTTCCCAAGGTATTCAAGGAATCCCTGGCGCAGTTGGCGCAACTGGTAATCAAGGCTTACAAGGAATTCCCGGCGCAGTTGGTGCCAAAGGAGATATTGGAGCCAGAGGCATTCAGGGAGTTCCGGGGGCTACTGGTCCAACTGGAGCTACTGGGGCTATTGGAACTACTGGAGCGCAAGGTAATTCTGGCGCAACTGGTCAAACTGGTGCAAAAGGCGATCGAGGCGAACAAGGAATTCAAGGAATTGCTGGTGTTGCTGGTGCCCCGGGTCAACCAGGTGCAAAAGGCGATCGAGGCGAAGTCGGCGTTAACTGGCGTGGTACTTGGGCTCCAACAACCGCTTACATTCCGAGAGATTGTGTTGTTCACAACGGCAGTAGTTACATTGCCGCCGTTGCTAACACAAATTCAGTTCCCGCTACAAGTCCAAACTGGACTTTCTTAGCGGCTCAAGGTGTTCAAGGTGCTCAAGGGAATACTGGTATTGCTGGATTGAAAGGTGATAAAGGCGATGTTGGCGATCGAGGGTTACAAGGGTTACAAGGTTTGCAAGGGCCACAAGGTACGATTGGGTTGCAAGGTGCGATCGGGTTGCAGGGTATTTCGGGTGTCAAAGGTGACTCTATTCGGTGGCGAGGTGCTTGGAATTTATCGACTGCTTATTTAGTATCAGATGGCATTTCTTACAACGGCAGCAGTTATGTAGCAGTGGTTGTAAACACTAATACTTTGCCGGGTGTTAGCGCAAATTGGATGCTTTTGGCTCAACAAGGCGCTTCGGCTCCGGGCCCTAAATGCAGCATTATAACCATTCCTCTAACTTACAACGGAAATAATTTAATCCAACAATCTCTAGGATTCCATTCAACACAAGTTCTAGGAATTACGGGAACTTGTCACATGAATAGTTCTTCCCAAAACTGGGTTATGCCACCTGGAGGATATGCAAATGGTGTTCCGCCTATTCCTACAATACCCAGTCTACAAGTTCAAACAGTTGGATCAAATGATTATTCATTCGCTGCTGGCAGTAGTTCAGTTCAAATCATCCTCCGACAAGGCGCTTTTAACATTGGACAAGTAATGACCTTTAAAATCCTGGTTTGGTATGAATAATTGACCAATTGATGTTACAATTGATTAGTTGAACGAAAAAACATCATGCCGATCGTATTCACACCACTAGAAGAATCTATGAAATATCAAGAGCCTTCTCCTGAAGATTCTGCAATGAATCAAAAGTACGCTTCGATTCTGCTATCCGAAACTCAAGAGATGGTGAATCGGTTGAACGGGAATAACTCAGAAATGATGAGTGAAAGGTTCTCGATTTGCATTGGCTGGAGACGAGTCAAAATTTGTCTGACTGTTGAATAAACTCAATCTCAGAAGTCAGACAAACAATAAAAAACGCCCTTCTGCTCCAAGGGCGTTTTTTATTGGCAATTGAAGATTAATTCAAGAGTAATTCAAGTTTGAACTAAGAGAGTCTGAGCCACTACGATTTCGGCTTCGGCTTCTGATGCAGAACTCGTTTTGCCAATGATAAATAAGCCCACATAGGGGTCATTGGGCGCGTCTACAAAACAGACTTTAGTTTCAGTAAGTCCAGCGAAAGTCGAGTACAACTGGACGTAATACTCCAGTGATTCTACTGGCAATCTTAACTCTTCAATTCCCCCCATTACTGCCGAAATTTCTGCTTTGCTACTTTCGACCAAGGGTGTAAACACTTCAATCAAAGTTTTGCAAACGATCGGTCTGTTGATTGGTACTTGGTAGCTGCTTCCACCAACTTTTCGACGCATAGAAGCATCGGCAGATAAAATCTGAGGATCGGTTAACGATTTGGTTCGCCGAATTATCAGTGGAGAATCAGATTCAGAGGTTCCCCAGTAGTTGTAATCTTTGATAATCGATCGCAAGTTAGATGCGATGGTTCTAGCAGTAGGTGTTGTAACAATCATAGTTTTTAGAGCAGAAACTCATTTAATTTTATCATAAAATTAGTGTACAATTAATTATGCTTTTCCCATATTGCGGTAGAACAGCGCCTCGCTTCCAGGTGCTGTTTTTTCTGAAATCAAATAAACTTTGAGAAGACTGGATGTCTCAAACTTTTGCCTGGGGTTGTTCCCAGATAAATAATTTCTACTGACTGACCTAAAAACATTGATTGATTTTCCCAAATATTCGATCGCTCTGCATCGGTGAAGCCAGTCCCAACTTTAGATGTGATAGTAACTCCATCAACTAATCCAGCAACTGTCAACCTTCCCAAGGAATTTTTGTATTTCCCAGTTCCTCGATCGAATGCTGTGATAGTAAACGCAGACTTAACAAAGTTTTTGACTTTCAGTAAATCGTGTGATCGACCTTGATGATATGCTACCGTTGGATGCCTTAGCATAGTTCCTTCGGAAAAACCACCAACTTTGTTAATCTGATTCTGTGCTTGAATGGCTACAGGATTATTTTCAACATAAACGTAAGGAACTGGTACAAGAATTGATTGATTATCAGGAATTGATTCAGCAATTGATTCAATCATCAATTCTGTGTTAACGAATTGATAATTTTCAATCTTTTGAGCAAATACATGAAATTGCATTCGCCGTTTATCATCAAAATTAATCTTTACTGAATCACGAGCAATTCCTGAGATGCGATCGAATGGTTCACCAGGAATATACAACTCGCCATCTAAAATGGTGCTAGTCCCTTGGTAACAAAGACTTTCTATGTGTTCCAACCCAATATATCTTACTTTCTGAGTTCGACTCAGTAGCCCTTCCCCTGGGATGTATAGACACCGGACTCCATCAATTTTAGGGCTGCTGTACCAACCTGCAACATTGTATTTTCGGGTTGGATTGTAGTTGTGAGCTAGTTGACAATTAATCATTGAAGCAACCAAATATTTTATCTATTTTAGCACTGAATTAAAAATATTTAGCTAGGTTTTGACCTAGCTAAAATGAATTCTAAGCAGGAATGAATTTAACTCCTTAACTCCATTTTCCCGCAACTATTTTAACTGTGCCATCTTCTTCAATCTGAGATTCAATTTCAAACCCTTGGGCCATCAAAGCTGCAATCGCATTCTCACACGCATACCAAGGTAACAACGTTTCCATAAACTTCTGAGAATCCCGTTTGCTACCGTCGCGGGTCAGAAACTCAAACTCATCACCTACAAGTTTGAACCCAAAATCGTAGCCTCCTTGATAATTTTGCTTGCGTCTGATTACAAAATCGGCGAGTTTACTATTGCCGAATGGGTCATGGATATCAGTGTTGCGATCGAGATATGCTTCTGTGAGAATACCGTTAAGACCGTCGGCAATCATTTGGTTGAGAATAGATTCAAGGACAATCGCATTCTTGATGGTTGTTTTGATATGGCTTAGGTGTGACATATTTCCTCCGATTCTGTGTGATTCTCAATCTCGATGGCTGCTTCGGGTAAAAGTTCTTGCAAAACAACTTCACCCAATGCTTTCTCTAATTCCTCAGTCACCGCAGTACAGCCCGTGCCAGAGGCAAGAACTTTTTCGGTAACAGTTCCATCTTTGTTGATGGTGATTTCAAGTTTGTAATATTGCATTGGTTGCAAATAGCCGGGAATCAGTTTCAGTATCCGGCAGACCATCGCACTCCGACTCTGAGGTGGCGCGATGGCTTTAAATTGAGGCATTAAGGGACGTAATGCCAAACTTCCCATTTCAAAGTATCTGGGTTGTAACAAAATACTGGATTCATTAAATCATTACCTTCACCAACAAAAACTTGAGACTTCAAGCCTTTGCAGTAGTAACACCATTCGCCACCCTTGCCTTCGTGAGCATCTTCTTTCCATTTCTTTTTAGGATAAGGATAACTATGTTTTTTAACCTCATTCTCTAACCATTCTTGCACGATCGAGTCTGCCCATTTACGATTCTCAATCCAAAATGTTGCTAAACACCAATTTGAAGGTGTCGATCGCAAACATATTGAAAGCAATTCTTTATTGGAAATTAACAAAGAATTATTAACTCTGATTAAAGCTATCCGTCTGATAGTCAAAGCCCAATTTACTTGATTAACTGAGCCTTCTAATCCAGGAAGCAATAATTCTAAAGAATGTTTTGGTCTATCAATCTCTACTCCTTCCCCGTCTTCAACTTTTAGCCAATATCGTCTAACATGACTACTACCAAAATTAGCGTCTTGTACCTCATAGATCCCATTTTCCAGTAAAAAGGTAAGAGTTTGCTTTGATGTTCCATAACCGTCCCTAGATTCCGCTGTCATAAACTTTTCGTCTTGTTTAACCCAACCTTTTTTGTCTCGCCCTGGCATATTGCTTACAGTTAACGTGAATTGTCTCATTTTTACTCCTGTTTCACTAATGACAACATTTGACAAGCGATCGCCTCAATTTAAAGTGCGTTTAAATCGAGGCGATCGCTATAAGAGAATTAACGTTCTGATGGCAACATCAAAACATCACTTTCCAAATAAAGTTTGATTTCAGATAACGGGAAATCAGTAAATGGAATATTCTGCCTTGCGAGAGGAACTTGATCTAAAGTAGGTGTGTCTGCCCAACATTCAACAACTGCATTATGATTTGAAAGTCGTTTGATAACCTTATGTTCATCTGTTGTTACCAAAATCCAAAGCTGAAAGCTAGTGTCTTTTAAGGATTTGCGAAATGCAGGTTGATATGATGCGATTATATCAAGCAACCAATAACATTCGGCATTTTGAGCTAACCATTTCACGCCATCGGTGTAATTGAAATTGCCAATTCCACTACGATAATAGTGCTCGGTGCCGCTAAAATGTTGCAAGGCTTGTTTAATTTCTTGAGATTTTAACATCGAATTAATGTGAAAAAGTACATTCAAAGCAAAGCATTACTTTACTCTCTAATTTGGAACTTGGCATTTCTACCCACGGGTCTTTTACGAAACCGCTCATCAATTTTCCTTCTGAATAAGTGAATAAGTGAATAAGTAAATCTCAACATCAATTTGCAATCAAATTGATGTTGAGATATTTGGCTAAGATAAAGAATCTTCAATTGCTCGATCGAAAGCAGTATCAGTTGGCTCTTGTAACATTCCGATCGCACATAACCATTGCAACTGAATATCACGCCCACCACGGCAGATATTTCGACCCGTTGAATGACAGATGTGCTGTCCGTTGCCCATCAAATTCTCGATATAGCTTTCAAAATCTGATAAAATCAGCGGCTCTTGTCCGGCAAACGGACAAGTTAAACAAGGTGATTTTTGGACTGGGTAAGTCCTCATGTCATTGGGATTGAGTTTTGGTTTATTCACGGTAATATGACGGTAGCGAACCGCCAAATGCGCTAAATTAGATTACTTTTTCCAATCAAATACAAAGTCAACAATCGTATCGGTTGTGGCTTTTTTACGCCACACCATCCATGCAACGGTGCATAAATCTGTTTTGCCATTCTCAGTAAAACTTGGTCTAGGTTGACCAAGAATTATTAAATTTGTGAGGTTTGAGGAATGCGATCGCAACCATTTACCTCTCTTCTCTGTGGGTTCGAGATAACTTAACCGCAACAGAAAAGCAACACCAATTTTTGCGTGTTCATAAGCCAAAGGAAGGATTTCGGTAGTTTGCCCAAATGGTGGATTAGTAACAACCCAGTCAGCTTGATTAGCTTTCCATCCTTCCCAAATCAGGGGTTTTGTCACATCGGCATGACAATGACAATCTCGTGTCATATCAATATCATTGGTGTATACAACATCAATTCCATGATGTTTGTCAAGCACAGTCGCCATTGCACCATCACCTGCACAAGGTTCAATTACTGTTCCTGCGATCGTAACTCGCTTCAATAATTGCTTTGTTACCAAAGATTGTGTTGGATAAAAATCGTTAGCTCTTCTCATCAAGTTTAGGCGGAAGTGACCCGCCAATACACTAAATTCTAAACTGATTCTCTAAATTTCATGGAAACATCACCATTAGCAATCATTTCTGCCTGAGCTAAATTTGCATCATCAGAATCATTGACTGAAAAGATTTCCGCTGGTTCTGAGCTATCCTTGACTTTTCGATATTCCGATCGAACCGCTTCTCGGCATTTATCTTGAATAATCGACAAGCAAGCATCCTCATTCTCAGATGGGTCAATTTGAGCCCATAACGTGCACCCGATGGTTACGCTGTTAAATTCCT
>Ga0335394_10001616_pt1 | contig 25410 bp, 17 predicted proteins | sample MAT03_FD_205741 | JGI IMG/M metagenome (GOLD analysis project Ga0335394, IMG submission 205741) | Freshwater microbial communities from Lake Fryxell liftoff mats and glacier meltwater in Antarctica - MAT-03 (spades assembly) (version 2) ...
GGCCGCGCGCGCGCGTCGGGTTCGCGGACCCGCGCGAGCTCGGCGAGCGGGTCGTCCGGCGCGGTCGAGAAGTCGGCGCCACGGACGATCATGTCGATCATTCCCTGGAGGCCGTGCCGTCGGCCGTCCTCCGGGCTGAAGATGCGGTTGATGCCGTAGGCGTGCAGCGCCTCGATCTCCCGCGGCACGATCACGCCGCCGCCACCGCCCCAGATCGTGATGTGCCCGGCGCCCTTCTGGCGCAGCAGGTCGTACATGTACTGGAAGTATTCGACGTGCCCGCCCTGGTACGAGCTGAGCGCGATCGCCTGGGCGTCCTCCTGGATCGCCGCGTCGACGACCTCCTCGGCGCCGCGGTTGTGTCCGAGGTGAATGACCTCGGCCCCGGAGGCCTGGAGCACGCGACGCATGACGCCGATCGCCGCGTCGTGGCCGTCGAACAGCGCCGCGGCGGTGACGACGCGGATCTTGTGGCTGGCGCGATAGCGCGGAGGGGGGCCGGCCGGCGCCGGCTGGAGGGGGCTCTGGGCGTTCAGATCGGCGCTGGGCATCGTTCTAAGCGGCACAGTAGGCCGCCCGCGGCCCGCCAGGACCCGAGTTTTTTGCCTCCGGCTGCGGCTTGGCTCACAATGCCGAGGGTATGATACCAGCGCACATAGACCTCCCTCGGCCTACCCGGGCCGCCAAAGGTCATGCGAACCGGTCGTGGCGGGTGTTTCGCGGCCTTCCTGTCGGCGCGGCGATCCTCGCGGGGCTGCTGAGCCTGGTCCCCGGCGCCGCGGACGCGACCCACGGCCGTCCGCGGCCCGGCTGGTCGAGCGGGCCGCGCTGGCGCCTGCCGAGCGCTCGCCCGCCCGCGTGCCCCGAAGGCACCACCCACGGACGGGGTCTCACGCGGGTCCAAAAGGCCAGGTGCATCAAGACAGGTCCCGAGAGACAGGTCCAAAAGGCCAGGCGGGATCCCGCGCCCACGCAGCCGCGGTCGCTGCCCTCGATACATGATCTGCCTGGTGAGCGTGTCGCCCGTCCGACGCCGACCCCGGTGTCGACGCGCGGCGGCCGACTGCCGACGATCGGCCCGGGCCTCGACGCGACGGCGCTGATGCGCATGGACACCGCGACCTGTCACGCCTACCTCGAGGCCCGCGAGGTCGGCTTCGTGGCCATCGACCGCAAGCAGGCCCCGGAGGTGGCGATCCCGGTGCGCTTGACCGGGGCGATCGCCGGGGTCGAGTTCATGATCCCCTGGTCCGACGATCCCGGGCACGACCCGCACGCGGTGTGGGACTGCCGGCTGGTCGCCGCGGTCGTGCCGATGGCGGAGTTCCTGCACGAGCACGGCGTCACCGAGGTCCAGTATTTCTCGGCGCTGCGACGGGGAAAGGTCGTGCGCGAGAAGCCACGCAGCCAGCACAACGTCGGCCTCGCGCTCGATCTGCTCGGCCTGCGTGGGCCCACTCTTCCGCTCGCGCGGGTCGAAGATCTGTACCCGCGGGGCCGGCTGCGAGCCTGCCCCGACCGCGCTTTTGCGCCCGGCCCGCCCGGCGCACCGGTCCCGGTCGGGGCCACGGTCGCCGATCTCTATCTCGCTGTGGTGTGCCAGAGCTACGCGCGCGGGCTGTTTCACACGATCCTGACCCCCGACCACGATCGGGCGCATCACAACCATCTCCATCTGGACCTCAAGGCCGCGCAGGCGAGCCCCGCCGACCCCTTCATGAGTTACGACGAGTGAGCGCTTCGCACCCCGGCGAACGCCATTCCCGGCCCGTTTGCGCCCGCACCATCGGCCCGCCCGGCGTTCGCGCGACGCTCGCGGGCCGATGGTGCGGTCCCTGGCAAACCGTTACACTCGCCCGCCAACCCCTGCCCTGCCGATGCCCCCCAGTCCGCCCCGAGGCCGCCCCGCCAAAGTAGAACCCGCTGTCGCAGCGGCGCCGTCCGCATCGTCATCGTCCCTCGAAGTCACGTTCAACGACGACATCGGCAAGGCGATAGGGGGCCGCTACCGCATCCAGGAGATCATCGGTGAGGGCGGTATGGGCGTGGTCTACGAGGCCCACGACGCGCAAGTCGATCGCCAGGTCGCGATCAAGCTGGTGCGCCGCGAGTGCCTGCAAGACGCCAAGTTCGTGACCCGCTTCCGGCGCGAGCTCGAGGTCACCTCGCAGCTTCGCCACCCGTCGACGATCCGCGTGTATGAGCACGGCGAGACGGAGGACGGCCGGCCGTACATGGTGATGGAGCTGCTGACCGGGCAGAGCCTGGCCGAGCGGCTCGAGCAGGGCCGCGTACCCGAGTTCCAGGCCCTCCAGTTCGCGCGCCAGATCGCCGAGAGCCTCAGCGAGGCGCACGAGCACGGCATCTTTCACCGCGACCTCAAGCCCGACAACATCTTCATCGAGACCGTCGGCGTGACCACGGTCGTGAAGGTCCTCGACTTCGGCATCGCCGGCGGCATCGATGCCTTGAAGCTGACGCGCGCCGGCGAGGTGTTCGGGACCCCGCAGTACATGAGCCCGGAGCAGTGCAACGGGACCGACCTCGACCACCGCACCGACATCTACTCGCTCGGCTGCATCCTCTACGAGATGATCGAGGGCAAGCCGCCGTTCTCGGCCGAGAGCCCGATGGCGACGATGCTCAAGCACGTGCGCGCCAAGGTCCCGACGCCGCGCCACGCGAGCCCGGCGACGGTGAAGCTGCTGCAGCTCGCGCTGCGTAAAGATCGACTCAAGCGGATCCAGTCGGCCGGTCGCTTCGCCGAGCTCATTGGTCAGGCGCTCGGGGCCGTACGCGCGGTGGAAGAGGGCCGCTTGCCGCCCGAGCTCAGCGGCGCCCTGGCGGCCAGCGCGGTGCACACCGGCGCGTTCGCCCCGGTCAACGCCGCGACCCGGCCCGCGGTGGCCAGCTCCGGCGCGGCCGGCCCGAGTCAGTTGCCGCTGGTGCTGGTGACGCTCGGGGTGCTCGGGCTCGCGATCACGATCTACATGCTGCTCTCGGGTGACCCGGCGAACCCGGGCGCCGCGGGGACGACCGCGGGCGACGACAGCAAGGCGGTCGCCGCGACGGACGCCGGTCTGCCGATGAACCGCGTGGTGATCCGCAGCAACGTCGAGGCCGCGAGCGTGGTCGTCGACGGCAAGCCGAGCTGCACGGCGCCCTGTGAGATCACGGTCCCGGTCGGCGACAACAAGGTCCACGAGATCCGGCTCACCAAGCCCGGCTTCATCGACGTGGTGCAGTCATGGCGCCCGCTGTCGGTGACCGACCAGTTGCCCGCCTTCCCCGATCTTCGTCCAGTGGCGACCACGATCGAGGTCAAGGGCAGCGGTAAAAAGCGCGGCGGCTGACGAATTCGCCGCGAAATTGCCGCGGGTCACGGTTCTCCGCGTCGGTTGGCGGTCCGCGAGGCCTTGTCTGCGCGCGCGCGTTTTGCCAAGCTTCACGTCCTCATGAGCGCCCAGCAAGACGACGACTTCGCCCAACTGTTTGAAGCCACCGCCGCGACGACGCAAGGCCGCGGCTCGCGACGGGTCCGGACCGGGCAGATGGTCGAGGGCATCGTCGCGGAGATCGGGAGCAACGGCGTGTTCGTCGACATCGGTGCCAAGGCGGAGGCCCGCATCGAACGCGAGCAGTTGACCGACAAGGAGGGCAACCTCAAGGTCAAGGTCGGCGACAAGATCCGTGCGACCGTCGCTTCGGCGGGGCGCGAGGGCGTCCTGTTGGTGGTTCAGATCGGCCGCGGCGGCGTCGACACCCAGGCGCTCGAGCTCGCCAAGCAGAGCGGCGTGCCGATCGAGGGCACCGTCAGCAAGGCCGTGAAGGCCGGCCTCGAGGTCGAGATCGGCAGCGTGCGGGCGTTTTGTCCGGCCTCGCAGGTCGACATCGGCTTCGTCCAGGAGCTCGAGCACTTCGTCGGCCAGAAGTACTTCTTCAAGGTGATGGAGGTGAAGGACAACGGCCGCAGCGTGATCGTCTCGCGCAAGGCCGTCATCAAGGACGAGCGCGAGAACCAGGCCAAGGTGGTGCGCGAGCGCCTGTCGGTCGGCGCGGAGCTCGACGGCATCGTGCAGTCGATCCAGCCGTACGGCGCATTTATCGACCTCGGCGGGATCGAGGGCCTGGTCCACATCTCGGAGCTCGGACACGGCCGTGTCGATCGTGTCGAGGACGTGATCAAGGTCGGCGAGGCGGTCAAGGTCCGCGTCATCGCGCTCGACCCCCGCGGCACCGGCGGCGACCTCAAGATCAGCCTGTCGATGAAGTCGGCCGATCAGCCTGAGCAGGTCCAGGTCGCCGCGGACACCATGCTGATCGGTAAGATCGCGGAGATCGCCGGCTTCGGCGTGTTCGTCGACACCGAGCAGGGCCGTGGTCTGGTGCCGATGAGCGAGCTCGGGATCCCGCACGGCGCCGACCCCAAGCGCGCCTTCCCGATCGGCAAGGAGGTCGAGGTCGTCGTGCTCAGCCGCGATCACAAGACCGGCAAGCTGCGCCTGAGCATCAAGGGCGTCGCGGCGGCCGAGGAGCGCAGCAACTACAAGAGCTTCGCCCAGCAGAGCAAAAAGGCCAGCGGCGGCGGTAAGGGCATGGGCAGCCTCGGCGACCTCCTCCAAGGCCTCGACGCCAGGGTGCCCGCAGCGCCCCGCAAGGCCGCCCCGCACGCACAGTCCGGCGCCGCGAACACACAGGGCCAGGACGCGCAGCGGGGTGATGACGCACGCCGCCGCCGGGTCTGAGCGGCACGACCAACTCTATCGACGCGCTTCATCGGCGCGTTGGATCGACACGCTCGCTCGGCGCGTTCGCTCGGCGCATTCGCTCGGCGCATTCGCTCGGCGCATTCGCTCGGCGCATTCGCTCGGCGCATTCGATCGGCGCATTCGCTCGGCGCATTCGCTCGGCGCATTCGCTCGGCGCGCTCGATCGGCGCGCACGCAATGACGGTCCCGGTGGCAGCTTCATCGCGGCCGTCGCCGCGGCCCTTCAGGGCTTCTTGGGCGGCTTGTCGTCGTCCTTGGGCGGCTCCTCGGCGGCCGCAGGACGGGCCGGGGCGGCCGCAGGACGGAGAAAACTAAACGGCAGCACCGGGGCGCTGGCCCGGGCGCGCGGCTCGGTGGACGGTCGCGGCGGCTCGCCCTCGGACGCGATCGCGGCATCGACGATCGGCAGCGACGCGGTCGGGGCGTCCGGGCGAGTGGTCGTCGCGGTCGTCGCGGGGCTGTCCTTCGAGACAGGTTGCGTCGGCGTCGTGGTGGCCGGGGCGCCGCGACCGGCGGTCGGACGTGGGCCGGGCATGCCGACCGCGGACGAGGCCGCCGTCTTGCTCCCTGGCTTCGCAGGCGCGAAGCGGCCGGTGTCGTCGGCCTCGCTGTCCTTCGAGTCAGCCGCCGGGACCGGCGTGCGCGTCGGGTATGGGTTGAACATCGACTTCGTCGCCGGAGAGGTCGTGCGCCCGGTGCCGCTCGGCGCCGTACTGGCCGGTGTACTGGCCGGTGTACTGGCCGGCGGCGGCTCGGCTGGCGCTGCGACAGCGACGGGTGAGCTGGCGGGGCTCGCTGCGGGTCGTGGCGCCGAGCGCTCGGGCCCCGAACGGGGTGGCAAGGTCGCAGGACGTCGCGACTCGCCCGCGACGGTGCGTGGAGCGGATATTTGTGGCGAGGTCGTGCCGGCGCTCGCGGGCCTCGGTGCGTCGGCCGTCGGTCGCGGGGTGGTCGGACTGGTGGTCGCGCTGCCGGGCTTGCCCGGCGCCGCGAACACGCCAGCGCGGCCGAGCGCCGCCTTCTTCGCGCTCTCGGCCGCGGGTTCGGGTCGCGTGACCTCCCGCGCCACGGGCCTCGGCGCCGCGGGCTCGCTGACGGGCGTCGGATGCGAGGGCTTGAAGTTGCTCGACACCGGCGGGATCGTCTTGGGACGGATCGTGTCGTGCAGGCCAGTCTTGATGCTTGAGGCCCGCGGGGCCTCGACCGTCGGATGCACGGTCACTTGCGGCGCCGGCGGAGGGCCGATGCGCGTGATCTCGGCGGGTCGGTTCGCGGACGCGTGGACCTCGACACTCGACGGGGGCGCACCCACGCGGGTGATCTCGGCGGCGCGCGTCGGTCCGGACACGATCTCGCCGCTGATGACCACCGGGGCCGGACGAGGCAGATCCTGGACCGGCTCCGGACCGCTGTCGATCTCGCCGCTGACCGGCCGCGGCCCCTGGCTGGCGGGCGCACCGGCCGGGCGTGCCGACACGTCGAAGGGCCGCGAAGTCGGACCGCCCAGCGTCGGATACGAGGCGGTGGTGCGCTTGTGCCTGTCCTCGGGGACAGCCGGTGTGGTGGTGGTCTCGGCCGGGCCGGTGACCTGAGCGGCGGCCCGGCGGCGGGCGGTGTCGTCGAGGCTGGCCATCGCGGCGGCCCGGCGGCGGGCGCTGTCGTCGAGGCTGGCCGTCGCCGCGCGCCGGCGCGTGCTGTCGTCGATGATACCTGGGCGTGGGCGCATGCTGTCCTCGGGGACAGCTTCGCGGGGGGTGATGGGCGCACGACCGCCGGTGACCGGCGGGGCGCCGACCGTGGCATAGCTGCCGGTCGTCATGCGACCGGGCGGCGGCTCGCTGCGGGCGCCGAGGGTCGGATGTCCGCCGGTCTGTCGCGCGGGCCTGTCCTCTGGGACAGGCTGTGGCAGCGACACCGGCTCCGGCGTGACCGGGTCCGCGAGCGCCTCGGCGATCGGGCCGGGCCGATGGTGGGTGTGATCGATCGTCACCTCGATCAGCGAGTCGTCGAAGTTGAGGTCGAAGTCGCCGACGATGGACTCGGACGCGGCCGGCGAGCTCGCGGGGAACACCGGTGCGTTCGTCGAGAAGGTCGGGGTCGCCTCCTCACGCGCCTCGCCGGGTCCGACGCCGGCTTTGCGGGCGTCGAGGATCCGGCGCAGCTCGGCGCGACCCTCCTTGGTGAGCAGCGTGCGAGAGCGCCGCTGGCGGGTCTCCTCCGGTCGCTCGCGCAGCGCGTCGACGTCGACGTCAACCTCGACGTCGACGTCGACGTCAACCTCGACGTCGGCCTTGACGCTCGGGGCCGGCAGGTTGGAGGGCCGTGCGCTGATCACCTGCGGGTCAGTCCGCGGCCGGGCCGGTGATGGGTTCTGGGGCGGCGGCGTCTGGGGCCCCGTGGGGCGCACACGCGGCAAGTCCGGGCCGGTCTTCGCCCGCGACGAGGGCGCCGAATTACGCTGCGTAAACACCACCGAGGTGCGCACCTCGAGCTCGGGCTCGCCGGTCTCGCCAGCGGCCTCGGCGGCGGCCTCGGCCTCCTCGGTGAGCTGCGCCAACACGTCCTGCACGACCACGCGCATGACGTTGGCGCTGGGCCAGCGCGCCTCGGGATCGAAGGCCAGGGCGCGGTCGATGAGCTCGATCACCGGACGCGGCAGGCGCGGGCAGACGGTGGCGATCGAGCGCGCCGGCTTGCGTGCGACGGCCAGCAGACGATCAATGATCGGCCCGGTCGACGGGTGCACGGTCTCACCGGAGAGGCAACGGAACATCGTCGCCGCGATCGACCAGAGGTCGCTGCGCGCGTCGAGGTTTTGGTTGTCGGCCCGCGCCTGCTCCGGGGCGATGTACGAGACCGTGCCGAACACGATGCCGTCGCTCTGGTCCATCGCCTCGGCCGACAGCTCGCGGACCCGGGCGAGGCCGAAGTCGAGGAGCTTCACGGCGCCGTCACGCGTCAGATAGATATTCGCCGGCTTGATGTCGCGATGCAGGATGCCCTTGGGGTGGGCGTACGAGAGAACCTCGAGCAACTGGTCCGTCACTTCGAGCACTTCCATGGGGCCGAGCACCCCCACTCTCTCCAACCGGCCCTCGAGCGACTCGCCCTCGAGGAGCTCCATCACGAGGTAGACCTCGCCGTCCTCGGTGGTATCGTCGTCGAGCACCAGCACGGCGTTGCGATGGCCGACCTTGTTGGCCGCGTAACCCTCGGCGAGGAAGCGACGTCTCGCCTGCTCGTTGCGCGTGTACTGCGAGTGCAGCAGCTTGATCGCCGCGCGCGCGCCGTTGCGATGGGTGCTGGAGTACACCGCCGCCATCCCGCCGATGGCGATCAATGAGTCCAAATGCCACTTGTTGCGCAGCCATCGGCCAACGCGCCCTTGGGCCTCGCTCATGAAACGAGTGCTGCTTCCGGCCGCCGCCAAACTTGGGCCAGGATCACGACTGGGGCCATGTAGTGTCAAGCGCGGCCTTCGGCCCGGCGACCCGAGGGCGACCGACGCGCCGACGAAAGTCGCTCTTCTCTGGCCGGATCCCCCGCACCACGCCGCCGATCGTGGCCGCGGCCGGGCCCGGCCAGTCCCACCGAAACGGACAGTTGTCGCGGTCCAGGCGCTTCACGGCCCGTGCACGTGCACGGAGTGACGCACCCGGCCCGACGCTGCGCTGGCGCGGCGCGACTGCGGCTTCGGCGCGCCGTGTGCTTGATCAAGACCGTGAAGCGAGGCGCCGCGACGTGTATATTCGCGCCAGGTGTTGAAGACGGTCCGAGTGCCGCCCCCGTTCGAGGCGTTGTTCGAGCAGGCGCAGGAATACGTCGGTCGGTTCTTCGCCGAGCGCATGGACAGCCCGGAGCAGGCGCGGATCGAGATCTTCGGTCAGCGCTACATGCTCGTGCGCGCGCGGGCGATGTCGGTCGAGTTCTTCGAGCTGATCCAGCGGCTCTACAGCGACAAGGGCGAGGCCGAGGCGGTCTCGGTCGCGCGCAGCCTGCTCTTCGACATCGCCCACGCGATGGGCCTGTCGGACGCGCGTGACTTCGCCGAGCGCATGCACCTGGAAGATCCGATCGCCAAGCTCTCGGCGGGTCCGATCCACTTCGCCCACGCTGGCTGGGCCTTCGTCGACATCTCGGCCGACAGCCAGCCCTCGCCCGACGAGAACTTTTACCTCCTCTACGACCACCCCTACTCGTTCGAGTGTGACAGTTGGCTGAGCGAGGGCAAGCGCACCAACTTCCCGGTCTGTGTCATGAACGCCGGCTACTCATCGGGCTGGTGCGAGGCCAGCTTCGACGTGCCGCTGGTGTCCGCGGAGATCCTGTGCCGGGCCAAGGGCGACGAGCACTGCCGCTTCATCATGGCCCACCCGACCCGCATCGAGGGCTTCATCCAGGCGTACTTCCAGAGCCAGCCGAACCTGGTCCGGCACACGGCGCGCTACGAGATCCCCGGGTTCTTCTCGCGCAAGAAGCAGGAAGACGAGCTGCGCAGCCGCGAGGAGCAGTACCGCGGGATCTTCGAGGCCGGCACCAACGCGCTGTTGATCCTCACCGACGAGGGCGAGATCGTGCAAGCCAACCCGGCCGCCGCGCGGCTGTTCCACGCCGAGAACGCCTGGTCTACGGACGCCGCGCTGCCCGGCACCGCGGTCGCCGGGCTGATCACGGACCCGTCCTTCTTCGCCGAGTTCCACGCCCGGATCCACGAGCACGGCCACTACAACGCCGAGAAGATCGCGGTCGCCCGCGACGGCCAGCGCTATCACGTGGAGATCCGCGGGTCTCGGTTCCGGTTTCAAAATCGCGATCACTTGCTGGCGATCGTCAACGACATCAGCGAACGAAAGCTCGCGCAACTGGCCTTGCGCGCCGCGAACGACGAGCTCGAGGGCCGCGTCCGCGACCGCACCGCGGAGATCGAGCTTGTGAACCAGCAGCTCAAGTTGGTCAACGAGAAGCTGGTCTCTGCGCGCGACCACGCGATCGACGCGAGCAAGGCCAAGAGCGCCTTCCTGGCCAACATGAGCCACGAGCTGCGTACGCCGCTCAACGCGATCATCGGCTACAGCGAGCTGATCGAGGAGGAGAGCCAGGACGCCGAACGCCAGAGCCTCACCGACCTCGCCAAGATCCGCGCCGCCGCGAGGCACCTGCTCGCGCTCATCGACGACATCCTCGACGTGTCCAAGATCGAGGCCGGCAAGATGGACCTGTTCATCGAACCGTTCGACTCCCGCGAGCTGCTCGACGAGGTCGTGGCCACCATCCAGCCGCTCGCGGCCCGCAACCGCAACACCCTCGTGCTCGACCTCGGGCAAGACCTCGGCGTGCTGATCATGGATCGCACCAAGCTCAAGCAGGTCGCCCTCAACCTGCTCAGCAACGCGTGCAAGTTCACCCACGAGGGCAGCGTTCGTTTGTCTGTGCGACGTAGCCGCGGACCTGGCGGCGAGTGGCTCCGCCTCGAGGTCGAGGACTCCGGCATCGGCATCGCTCAGGGGCGCCTCGAAGAGCTGTTCCAGCCGTTTCGTCAGGCCGACGAGTCGACCACCCGCAAGTACGGTGGCACCGGCCTCGGGCTCTCGATCAGTCGGCACTACTGCCAGATGATGCGTGGCTCGATCGAGGCGGTCAGCTCGCCCGGCGGAGGGTCGATGTTCACGGTGCAGTTGCCTGTGGATATCAGTCGGCTGCGACCGGCCCAGGCCTGAGCCGCTGAAACGACGAAGCGCCCGGTCCCGAAGGACCGAGCGCCTGGTAACCGGCGTGGACCGATTACTTGGACATCTCGCTCATGAGCTTGAACTCGATGCGACGATTGAGGGCCTTGCCCTTCTTGGTCGTGTTGTCCGAGATCGGCTCGTCGGGGCCGGCGCCGCGGGTCTGCAGGCGCTTGGCGTCGATGCCGTTGTCGACCAGGTACTTCTTGACCGAGTCGGCGCGGCGGCGCGAGAGGTCGACGTTGTGGTCGCGGCTGCCGTCGGTGTCGGTGTGGCCGCTGATCTCGACGTTGACGTCCGGGAACTCCTTGAGCACCTTGATCGCGCTGTTGAGCGTCGTCTTCGAGACGGCCCGGATCGTGTCCTTGTCGACGTCGAAGTAGATGCCCTTGATGACGCCGCTAAACTTGGCGACGGCCTTCGGGACCTCGTCGGGGCAGCCGTCGGCGTCCTGGTAGTTGTTCTTGGTCTCCGGCTCATTGATGCACTTGTCGTTGGTGTCGAGGATACCGTCGCCGTCCGTGTCGGGCGGCGGGCAGCCGTCGGGCGCGACGCCGGCGACCTGCGGGCACTTGTCGACGTTGTCCTTGAAGCCGTCGCCGTCGCTGTCGGGGCAGCCGTCGGGCTCGGTGCCGGGCACGTCGACGCAACTGTCGACGCTGTCCTTGAAGCCGTCACCGTCGGTGTCGGGGTCCTCGACGACGGGCAGCGGGCAGCCATCGGGCGCGACGCCCTTGACCGTGACGCACTTGTCGAGGCGGTCGAGGAAGCCGTCGCCGTCGGTGTCGACGTCGAGCTTGGGGGTCGGCTTCTTGCGGTTGAGCAGCAGCGAGAGGCCGAGCAGGACCTCGACGTGATGCGTACGGCCGTTGTCGATCAGGTGCTGCGCCGTGACGCTGTCACGCACGTCGACGCGCAGGGCCAGCAGGCGATTGATGTAGAACTTCACGCCGCCGCCGAAGTGCAGGATCGGGTCGACGTCGTTGCCGAGCGCGCTCTTGGTCGAGGTGCCCATGACGCCGACGCCGACGAGCGCGAAGGGTGCGATGCGGTACGGGAGCTGGAGCAGGCCGTAGCCGCGGAAGCTGCCGATCAGCACGTTGGAGGCGCTGTCGCGGGTCTTGGTCGGCATGACGCCACCCTCGACCTCGAGGCCGAGGAACGACAGCGGGTAGTAACCGAAGCGCAGGCCGATGTCCGGCGCGATCTTCTTGAACTGCGTCCAGTTGGCACCCGGGGGGTTGGTGGTCTGGTCGGGGGCGTAGAGTTCGTGGTCGGCGGAGGGCAGGAGAATGCCGCCGTAGATGCCGCCCTCCATCTGGTGGCGCGTCGGCCGATAGCGCTTGATCCACTTCTCGTTCTTCACGTCGTCGACATCAGTGCGGTTGACGTCGGCGCTCGTGCCAGTCTCGGTCCGCGGACCCACGGAGGAGTCGGCCAAGTCGACGCCCCCGCCACCGGTGTTGGGGTCGCTCGCGGCGTCTCCGGTCCCGGCGCCCCCGGCGTCGCCTTCGGCCCCACCGAGCGAGACACCTCCCTTCGCCTCCGCCGACGCAGGCTCGGCGGTTGCCGTGGCCGAGGTGCCGGTGACGAGGAGCGCGAGGGCGGTGGCCCATGGATAGGAGCGCGATGAGAGCTTGGACATTTTGCGGAGAACCTGGGGGCCCGTTGTAACCGGCTTCGTCCGTTTTGCAAAGTTCAGAGGCCCTCGGCCCCCGAAGCGGGGGTGTGACCCAGTTCGCGCGTTTGCACGTGCACGTGTATAAGGCCGATCGGACGGCGTTAGGTCGGATGGTCGTTCGGACAGGTCCAGGCCCGAACGTCGCCTGTGCGGCCCTTCCTGCCGGATCCGGCGGAGTTCGACCTGACCTTTTGTGCAGACTCCCGCACCGCTGGGTCTGGTACGATTCCGCTCGATGACGGCCGTCTTCCACGCCTATCCCGGTTGCAGCACCTGCCGAAACGCGCGGCGCTGGCTCGATGCGCACAACGTCGCCTACCGCGAGATCAACATCGCTGAAACAACGCCTCGCGCCGCCGATCTGCGCAACATCCGCGAGCGGGCCGGCGTGCCCCTGCGGCGCCTGTTCAACACCAGCGGACAGCTCTACCGCGACGGCAACTATGCGCAGCGGTTATCGGCCATGGACGAGGACACGCAGTTCGCCGAGCTCGCAGCGCACGGCATGCTCATCCGCCGCCCGCTGCTATTGCTGGGAGACGTCGCGGTGGTCGGCTTCAAACCCGAGGCGTACGCGGCGGCGCTCGCCATGAGCAAGCCGCTGTAAGGCTGATATGCGGCTCATCTCCCCGCGCGAGGTCCGGCACAGCTTCTTTGTCGGGCTGCACTTCCACTTTCACTAAGGTCGGCGACGGCGGCCGCGGATACCGAGGCCAGCGAGCATGAGGATGACGAGCCCGTTGAACAGCTCGCCGGTGCGCGTGTAGGGGGTCAGGTATTCGAGGTCCATCAGCGGGACCTCGGCGACGAAGCCGGTCGCGGGGATCGAGCCGATCGGCTGGGTGTCGGGGTCGGTGACCTCGGTCTGATGCAGGATGCGACCGTTGGGGTCGACATAGACGCTGGTGCCGGCGTTGACGGATCTCAGGAGGGCGCGGCGGTTCTCGATCGTGCGCAGTACGGCCAGGCCCATGTGCTGATACTGCTCCTTCGACTTGCCAAACCACGAGTCGTTGGTCAGGTTGACGAAGGCGTGGATACCCCCGGCCGCGGTCGCGCGGGCGAAGCGGGGCAAGATGTCCTCGTAGCAGATGAGCGGGCCGAAGCGCATGCCGTCGACGTCGAGCACCCCGGGCTTATCTCCGGGGTTGATGTACGAGGCGGCGGGCACCATCTTGAGGTACCAGGCGGGGTCGACCAGCGGGACATACTCGCCGAAGTACAGCGGGAACACCTTGTCGTAGGTGTCGCCGAGGCGACTGTCACGATGCAGCACCATCGCGGTGTTCCACGCGTAGGGGCTGGCCTTCACGTCCGATGTGACGACGCCAAAGATGAGCGGGGCGGTGAACTCGCGTCGCACGCGGCGCGGGTGCCCGTCGGGCAGGTCGTGGCCGCCGCGGCGCGGCAGCGTGTGCGAGAACGGGTAGCCGGTCTCGCCCCACAGCAGCAGTTGCGCGCCCTCGGCTTCGAGCTTCGCGGACTGGCCCTGCAGGCGATTCAAGATGCCGTACTTGGCCCGGCCCCGGGACCACTCGTAGATCCCGAAGTTGCCCTGGACCACGCCGACCTTGACCTTCGGGGCCTCGGCGATGAGCGCGTCGACCTGGGCCATGCGGATCGTGCCGTACAGCGGGGTGCCGACCAGCCAGCCCAGGAAGGTCGCCGCGGCGGCGCGGTTGATCAATTTTTGATCGATGTAGTCGCGCAGCAGGACATAAAGGCCAGCGTTGATGCTGAGCTGCGCGAAGCCGATCGTGGTGACGCCGCCGATCTCCGCGAGCTGCAACCATCGCGGCTGATAACACCACATCAGCGCGAGGTACGAGGGGAACACGTGCGGCAGCACGGCCTCGCCGGCGACCCAGCACAGCGGGGCCAGCAGCAGCACGTCACGGCCGGTGCGCCGGCGCAGCCACACCAACAACGCGGCCGGCACGGCCCACTGCAGGCCCTGGAAGCCGGCGAACAGCAGGTGGATGAACATCCGCGGCGCGGGTCCGAAGCCCGCGAATTTCTCGAGCAACTGGGTCAGCCAGATGAAGCCCCAGAACACGGTGATCGTGCCGGTGAGCCAGCCGTACCAAAACGCCTTCTTCGGGCTCAATCCCTCGATCGCGTACAACCACGGGACCCAGCCGATCAGGCCCAGCCACCACCACGAGAGGTCGGGCGAGCCGAGCACCATGCACGCGGCGCACAGCAGGCTCGCGGCGAGCCGCTTCCAGCGCGGACGCACGACCTCGGGGGTCAGGTGCTCGGGCGCCGCCGTCACTCGGCTGCCTCGCCGTGTACCTGGGCGCGGCGGATGAACAGCTCGGCGAGCTGCTCGTCGTCGGCGCCGGACGGGCAGCCGGTCATCAGGTCGGTGCCCTTTTGCGTCTTCGGGAACGCGATGACATCCCGCAGGCTGGTCGCGCCGGCCATGAGCATCGACATCCGGTCGAGGCCGAGCGCGATGCCGCCGTGCGGCGGCGGGCCGTACTTGAAGGCCTCGAGCAGGAAGCCGAATTTTTGCTGGGTCTGCTCGTCGGTCAGACCGAGCGTCGCGAAGATCTTGCTCTGGACATCGCTGCGGTGGATACGGATCGACCCGCCGCCGATCTCATTGCCGTTGAGCACGAGGTCGTAGGCCAGCGCGAGCACCTGCGCGGGGTCGCTGCCCAGCAGCGCGACGTGCTCGGGGCGCGGCGAGGTGAATGGATGGTGCGAGCTGACCCAGCCCTTCTCGGTCTTCTCGAACAGCGGGAAGTCGGTGACCCACAGGAACTGCCACGGCGCCTTGCCGGCCTTCTCGACCAGGCCGAGGCTGTCGCGCAGCTCGAGGCGCAGGGCATTGAGAGCCTGGTGCGTGACGTGGAAGTTGTCGGCGACGATGAAGATGATCGCCCCGGGCTTCGCGCCCATGCGCTCGGTGATCGCGGTGATCGTCGCGGCCGGCAGGTTCTTGGCCAGCGGCGAGTCCCAGGTGCCATCTGGCAGCACACGCGCCCAGGCGAGGCCCTTGGCGCCGCCCGACTCGCGCTTCTTGACCAGCGCGGTCAGCTTGTCGAGTCGACCGCGGGTGATGCTCTCGGCGTGCTCGGGGTCCAGGCACACGCCCTTGACGTGCTCGGCGCCGGTGAACACGCGAAAGCCGGAGTCGGCGACGGCGTCCTTGAGGTCGACGAACTCGAGGCCGAAGCGCAGGTCGGGCTTGTCGCTGCCGAAGCGGGCCATCGCCTCGGCCCAGGTCATGCGCGCGAACTTCTCCGGCAGCGTGACGCCGAGGATGTCCTGCCAGGCGCGGCGCATCAGCGCCTCGATCGGCGCCTGCACGCGCTCGGGCGTGGCGTAGCTGATCTCGACGTCGATCTGGGTGAACTCGGGCTGGCGATCGTTGCGCAGGTCCTCGTCGCGGAAGCAGCGGCAGATCTGGAAGTACTTGTCCATGCCGGCGACCATGAACAACTGCTTGAAGATCTGCGGCGACTCGGCGAGCGCGTAGAACATGCCGGGGTTGAGGCGGCTCGGGACCAGGAAGTTGCGCGCGCCGCCCGGCGTGTACTTCACCATGTAGGGCGTCTCGAGCTCGAGGAAGCCGGCCTCGGCGAGGGTCATGCGCGTGAGCGTGGCCAGGCGCGAGCGCAGCACGAAGTTCTTTTGCAGCGAGGGCCGGCGCAGGTCGAGGTAGCGGTACTTGAGGCGGTTGCCCTCGCTGGCGTCGAGGTCGGCGTCGTCGGCGACGTTGAAGGGCAAGGTGTCGGCGGTCGAGAACACCTCGAGGGTGCGCGCCGAGACCTCGATCTCGCCGGTCGGCATGGCCGGGTTCTTGTTGTCGCCGCGCGACACGACGACGCCCTCGATCGCCACGCAGAACTCGCCGCGCAGGTCGAGCGCAGCGGCGTGCGCGGCGGCGGCGACCTCGGGATCGAAGACGACCTGGGTGACGCCGAAGCGGTCGCGCAGGGTGACGAAGATGAAGGCGCCGAGGTCGCGACGACGATGGACCCATCCGAACAGGACGACGGACGCGCCGACATCCGCTTCGCGCAGGCTGCCGCAGTCGTGGGTGCGCCCATTCTCGAGCAAGCTGGACATGGGCGTGACTGTAGCCGTGGTGCGCCGGGGCGGGAAGACTGCTACAAGGGCCCGGTGAACGAGGTACCGGCAGCGGCGGGCGTGGAGGGTGACCTCGATCGGGACGCTGAAATGGACTCGACCGAGTTGGCGCAGGCCAGCGCGCGGCTCGAGGGGGCGTCGGCGCCGGAGATCCTGGCGTGGACCTTCGAGCGCTTCAGGGGCCGGCGGATCGGGCTCAGCTCCGCGTTCGGCGCGGAGGGCTGCGCGCTGATCCACCTCGCCCGCGAGATCGACCCGCAGGTGCCGGTCTACACCATCGACACGGGGTATTTGTTCGCCGAGTCGGTCGCGCTACGCGAGGCGTACCGGGCGATGGGCGCCGACATCCGGGTGATCGAGCCGCTGATCTCGATCCGCACGCAGACCGAAGGTCACGGGCCCGACCTGTTCGCGCGCGACCCGGACGCGTGCTGCGAGCTGCGAAAGGTCGAGCCGATGCGGCGGATCCTCACCCTCGTCGACGTCTGGATCACCGCGGTGCGCCGGGACCAGAGCGAGACCCGGGCGCACACGCCGGTGGTCGGCACGGCCCAGCGCGCGGACGGCTCGCGCGTGATCAAGGTGGCGCCGATGGCCCGATGGTCGCGCGGGGACACGTGGTCGTACATCCTCGAGCGCGCCCTGCCCTACAACCGCCTGCTCGACGAGGGCTACTCGAGCATCGGCTGCGAGCCGTGTACCCGGCCCGGCGGCGCCGAGGGCGAGGAGCGCAGCGGTCGCTGGGTCGGCCAGGCCAAGACCGAGTGCGGGATCCACCACCTCTGAGGGTTCGGAGCCGATCATGCCGCTGCGCTTCATCCACTGCTCGGACATCCACTTGCTCGACCTGGCGGGCACGAACCCGTGGCACTACCTCAACAAGCGCCTGACCGGCGGGGTGAACCTGCTGATGAGCCGCGGTCGCAAACACAGCGGCAGCCTGTTTGAACGCATCATTGGGCACGCGCACGAGTTCGCGGTCGACCGCCTCGTGATCACCGGGGACGTCACGAACCTCGCGCTCGAGCCGGAGTTCGCGCTGGTCAAGCGCACGCTGCTGGCGTCGGGCCTGGCGTGTACGGTCATCCCCGGCAACCATGACACCTATACCCGCGGATCGGTCCGCAACCGCCGCTTCGAGGCGTTCCTCGGCGAGTTCATGATCGGCGAGCGCGACGGCGCGGACTATCCCTTCGTGCAGCGCTTCGGGGATGTCGCGCTGATCGGGGTGTCGACGGCGATCCCCTCGCTGCCGCTGGTCGCCGTCGGGCGCGTCGGCGACGAGCAACTGCGACGACTCTCGGGCATGCTCGATCGCCTGGGCGCCGAGGGCCTGGCGCGGGTGGTGCTGATCCATCACCCGGTGTTGCCGGGCGTCGCCAAGCCGCGGCACGGGCTGCTCGACCTCGAGGCCTTCGCCAAGGTGATCGCGGCGAAGGGGGCGGAGTTGATCCTGCATGGGCACGAGCATCGCCGCATCGAGGGCACGCTGCCCGGCCCGCGCAAGCCGGTCCCCGTGCACGGGGTCGGCAGCGGGACCTACCTGTCGCAAGAGACAGGTAAGCACGGCGCGTTCTCGCTGTACTCGGTGACGCCCGCGGCGATCACCCGCGTGTATCACTGGTGGAATGGCTCGGCGTTCGTCGCCGAGCCGGCCGCTGCGTACTGAGTCAGCCGCGCGCCAGCGGGTCGCCGAGCCAGCGCGCGTCGGCCTCGGCGCCGAGCAGCGCGGCGCGCAGGTGGCCGACCAGGTGGTGCGATCCGCAGATCACCAGCTCGCCGCCCGCCGCGAGCAGATCGTCGATCGCCGCGCGTAGCTCTGGATCGTCGGGATCGGAGAAGCTGCGCGCCCCCGGTGGAGCGTCGAGGCGATAGCCGCCGCCCGGGGGCGTGGTCAGCCACAGCGGGGCGCCGAGGGTCGCCAGTTGCGCGAGCATGCTGGGGGCGTCCTTGTCGGCGAGGCAGCCGAACAGCACGGCGCGGCGGGTCGGACGGGCCCACAGATACCGGACCAGCGCGGCGACGCCGTGGGGGTTGTGGGCGACGTCGAGTAACAGGTGGCCGCCGCCGAGAGCCACGCGCTCGAGGCGACCGGGCCAGCGCACGCCATCGAGGTCCGCGGCGGTGACCTCCGGGTCGAGGGCCTGCGCGCCAGCCAGGGCGAGCGCCGCGTTGATCCGCTGATGATCGCCAGGCAGGCCCCCGGGTGCGTGCGCGAGCGGCTCGACGAAGCGCAGCGCGACGCCGAAGCGCAGCGCGAACACCTGCAACACCGCGGCCGCCTCGGGCTGCTGCGGGGCGCTGATGGCCTCGGCCCCGTCCTCCATGACGGCCGCCTTCTCGCCGGCGATCGCGGTGACGTCCGGGCCCAGATAGGCGGTGTGATCGAGGTCGATCGGGACGAACAGCGTGACCGTGAAGTTCGCGACCCGGGTGGCGTCGAGGCGACCGCCGAGCCCGCACTCGAGCACCATGACGTCGACGCCGGCCGCCTCGAAGTGCAGCAGCGCGGCGAGCGTGAGGATCTCGAAGAAGGTCAGCGGTCGCGGCAGCCGGGTCTCGTCGATCGCCAGCACGCGGTCGACCAGGCCCTGCACGACGTCGTCGGCGATCGCGGCGCCATCGACCCGGATGCGCTCGCCAATTCTGTGCAGGTGCGGGCTGGTGTAGAGCCCGACCTTGCGACCGTGACGCAGCGCCTGGGCGCACATGGCCGCGGTCGATCCCTTGCCGTTGGTGCCGACCACGTGGATCGCCGGGATGCCGGCGCCGGGCGAGCCGAGCGCGACGTAGGCCGCGCGGACCGCCTCGAGGCCGAGCTGGACCCCGAGGTAGCGCCGCTGAAACAGCGCCTCTTGCCATGCAGCAGCCATCGCAGGGCTCAGTCCGCGGCGGCGCGCGGGGCCTCGGCGGCCGGGTCCTCGGCGCCAATTGCCTCGGCGCCAGTTGGCTCGGTGGCGCGGGTGCCGGGTCGTGTGTTCGGCTGCGTGCCGGCGGCCCCGAGCAGGCGCAGCATCAGGCCGAGCTGCTCGCGCATCTCGAGGCGACTGATGATGCGGTCGACCATGCCGTGCTCGAGCAGGAACTCGGCGCGCTGAAACCCGGCCGGGAGCTGTTGACCGATCGTCTGCTGGACCACGCGAGGGCCGGCGAAGCCGACCAGCGCGAGCGGCTCGGCGACGATGAGGTCACCGAGCATGGCGAAGCTGGCCGCGACGCCGCCGGTGGTCGGGTGCAGGCACACCGAAATGTAGGGGACGCTGGCCTCGCGCAGGCGCCCGCGGGCGGCCGAGGTCTTGGCCATCTGCATCAGCGAGAGGATGCCCTCCTGCATGCGCGCGCCGCCGGAGGCGGAGAACACGACCGCGGGGATCTTGCGCTCGAGGGCCCGCTCGAACACGCGGGTGACCTTCTCGCCGACCACCGAACCCATGGATCCGCCCATGAACTCGAACACGAAGAAGCCGACGCTGGCCGGCACGCCGTCGATCCGACCGAGGCCCGAGGTAAATGCGTCGCCGGGGCCGGCGTTGTGCTCGGCCTTGCTGATGCGATCCTTGTAGGGCGCCTGATCGTGGAAGCGCAGCGGGTCGCCGGAGCGCAGCTCGAGGTCCATCGCCTCCCAACTGCCCGCGTCGAGCATGGCCGCGACGCGCTCGCGGGTCGGCAGTACGTGGTGATGGTTGCAGACCGGGCACACGCGCAAGTTCTGGACGAACTCCGCGGTGAAGGTGATCTCACCGCAGCCATCGCACTTGGTCCACAGCCCCCGCGGGACCGACACCTTGCCGTCGCTGGGCCCTGCCAGCGGCTGTTTCTTGCGTCGCCACCACGCCATCGCTCACTCCTGACCTTCGTGACCCCGGTCCACTGCCGGCGCGCATCATCGCCGCCGCCGCCGCGCTTGGCAAGGCCGGTTGTCCCCGCGCCGCGGCCCTGATAGTCGTGTGGCCGTGTCCGCCCCGAAGCCGCCGTCCGAGATCGTCGACACCACCCCCAGCACCCACAGCGCCGACGCGGTGAAGGGCGAAGTTCCCCCTGCGCCGTCGGACGTCGGCCCGCCGACGCCAGGCGCAGCGGGAACTTCGCCTGCGACGAGCGGCGATGCGAGCGGCGATGCGAGCGGCGATGCGAGCGTCGATGCGATCGGCGATACGATCGGCGATACGCAGGCGTCCGCGTCACACGTGCAAGCGCCTGCACGGGCGCACGGGCAACACCTCAGCCACGACCTCACTTACGCGAGCGCGGGCGTCGACATCGACGCCGGCAACGAGGCGGTGCGGCGGATCAAGGCGATGATCGGCAGCACGCGGCGGCCGGAGCAGCTCGACGACATCGGCGGCTTCGCCGGCATGATGGGCCTGCCGACCGGCATGGCCGAGCCCGTGCTGGTGTCGTGTACCGATGGCGTCGGCACCAAGCTGCTCGTGGCGATCGCCATGGACCGCCACGACACCGTCGGCATCGACCTCGTGGCGATGAGCGTCAACGACCTGCTGGTCACCGGCGCGCAGCCGCTGTTCCTGCTCGACTACATCGCCTGCGGCGTGCTCGCGCCGGACTTCGTCGAGTCGGTGGTGCGCGGGGTGGTCGACGGCTGTCGGCAATCCGGCTGCGCGCTGCTCGGCGGCGAGACGGCCGAGCTGCCCGGGCTGTACGCGCCGGGGCACTACGACCTCGCCGCGTTCGCGGTCGGCGTGGTCGACCGCGCCAAGCTACTGGGCCCGACGCGCGTGCGCGCCGGCGACCTGGTGCTCGGCCTGCGCTCGACGGGCCTGCACAGCAACGGCTACAGCCTGGCGCGCAAGGCCCTGCTCGACCCTGCGCACGGCGGGCTGACGCTGCAAGACCCGCTGCCGGGCGACCCGGCCGGCCGCAGCGTCGGCGAGTCCTTGCTGATCCCGACGCGGATCTACGAGTACGCGATGGGCCCGCTGCGCCGCCTCGCCGACGCCCCGCTGCACGGCGCGGCCCACATCACCGGCGGCGGCCTGCTCGAGAACCCGCAGCGCGCGCTCGCCGACTCGCTGGCGCTGACCCTCGACCTGTCCCAGGTGCCATGTCCGCCGGTGCTCGCCGCGATCGCGGCGCAGGGCGTACCGCCGCGCGAGCTGCTGCGGACCTTCAACGGCGGCATCGGCATGATCCTGTTCGTCGACCCCGACCACGAGGCGCTCGTGCAGGCGACGCTGCGACGCGTCGGTGAGGAGGCGATCCCGCTGGGCCGCGTGCTCGCCCGCGGCAGCGCCGACGATCCGCAGGTCCGGATCCACGGCGGCGCCTGGCTGGCCGGCGCCGACTTCACGAGCTGACACGGCGCAGGCCGGAGCCCGCGCCGCGGAGCAAGCGCACGGGCATTTCCCGGGGCCCGCTGCGACCCGGTATCACATCCCTGCTGGCCCTGAGGGCGGGTTCGGGCCGCGAGCGCGGACTGGCGCTCCTGTGCTATGCAGGCGGCAGTCGCCATGTACAAACAGATCGCCTTCGCCCTCGTCGTCGCGTTCGCGCTCGGGCTCTTCACCGTCACGATGACGCACATGGTGCGGATCGTGAAACTCGGTCGTCCGTCGGATCTCAAGGAGACCTGGGCCGAGCGGATCGCCAGCCTGATGGCGTTCTTCTTCGGCCAGGGCAAGGTCGTCGAGGAGAAGCGCAGTTGGCATCACCTGCCGATCTACTGGGGCTTCCTGGTCCTGACGATCGCCACGGTCGACCTCGGGCTCGGCGGGATCCTCGGGAGCGTGTTCACGGCGGAGGTGTTTAACCTCGGCGCGCTGATCGGCGACACCGCATACGCGTGGCTCAAGGCGGTGATCGACTGGGCGAACCTCGTGGTGTTCCTGGCGCTGACGTACGCGTTCGGCCGTCGCTTCGTGCGTCCGGCCTTCGTGCCGCTGAGCCTCGACGCGATGCTGATCCTCGGGGCGATCATGCTGCTCGTGGTCAGCCACTTCTTCATGCACGCCTTCGAGATCGCGGCCGCGGGCACGTACCTGCCGGGCAGCCCGGTGTCGGCGCGCCTGGGCGCGCTGCTCGGGCTCTACGACATGAACGGAAGCGCCGTCACCGTACACGTGAACCAGAGCGTCGCGCACTACAGCGTCGAGGTGTTCTGGTGGGTCCACATGGGGATCGTGCTGGCGTTCCTCAACTACCTCCCATTCTCCAAGCACATCCACGTGCTCGGCTCGGGCCCCAACATCTTGCTGCGCGAGCAGGGCCAGCGCGGCGCGATGCCGAAGGCCAAGCTGCTCCCGGATGACCCCGAAGGCGACCCGCTGTTCGAGAACTGGGGCGTCGGCAAGATCGAGGACTTCACCTGGAAGAGCCTGCTCGACAACTACTCGTGCACCGAGTGCGCCCGCTGCACCGCGTACTGCCCGGCCTTCGCGACCGACAAGCCGCTGTCGCCGATGCACCTGATCCACGACCTCAAGGACGAGATGCGCGACCGCGGCGGGCTGTTGGTGCAGCTTCGCAAGGCCGGCGGATCGCTCAAGGAGGACGCCGAGCCCGGCCCCGGCGCCGACAAGGACAAGATCGCCAGGATCAAGGCGGAGCTCGGCGCCCTGCCCCCGCTGGTCGGCGGTCGCGTCAAGGACGAGACCCTGTGGGCCTGCACCACCTGCGGCGCCTGTCAGGAGGTCTGCCCGGTGTTCATCGACCACCCGCTCAAGATCCTGCAGATGCGTCAGCACATCGTGCTCAACGACGAGACCGGTCGCACGCCCGGCGAGGTCGCCAAGTTCCTCGGCAACATGAGCAGCGCCGGTAACCCGTGGCGCTTCAATCAAAACGACCGCATGGCCTGGGCCGAAGGCCTCGACGTGAAGACCGTCGAGGAGCAGCCAGACGCCGAATACCTGCTGTTCATCGGCTGCGCCGGCGCGTTCGACGACAACGCCAAGAAGACCTCACGCGCGCTGGTCAAGGTGCTAAACGCGGCCAACGTGAAGTTCGCGGTGCTCGGCAAGCGCGAGAAGTGCAGCGGCGACCCGGTCCGCCGCCTCGGCGCCGAGATGGACTACCAGACGATGGCGCAAGAGAACGTCGACATGTTCAACGAGGCGAAGGTCACCAAGGTGATCGCCTCGTGCCCGCACTGCTTCCACACGATCAAGAACGAATACCCGCAGTTCGGCGGCAACTTCGAGGTCATCCACCACAGCCAGCTCATCAGCCACCTGCTCAGCAGCGGCAAGCTCAAGGTCGAGACCCCGAGCGAGAAGCAGTTCACGTATCACGATAGCTGCTACATCGGCCGCTGGAACGGCATCTACGACGCCCCCCGCGACATCCTCGACCACGTGACGAAGGGCAAGGGTGGTGTCCGAGAGCTCGATCGCAACAAGGAGCACGGCTTCTGCTGCGGCGCCGGCGGCGGTCGCATGTGGATGGAAGAGGATCCGAGCAAGCGCGTCAACATCAACCGCGCCACCGAAGTCGCAGCGTCAGGCGCCAACGCGGTCGCGGTCGCCTGCCCGTTCTGCAACACGATGCTCACCGACGGCCTCAAGCACCTCGGCCGCGACGAGGACATCGCGGTCCTCGACCTCGCGGTCGTGATCGCGGCGAGCTTGCCCGACGCGCCGCGCGCTCCAGTGGCCCAAACCGAGGCCCAGCCATGACGGTCGAGACGGCGATCACCGAGAAGCTCCGCGTGGCGTTCGCACCCGCGGAGCTGCAGATCGAGAACCAGAGCGACCAGCACGCGGGACCGCCGGGACGTGAGAGCCACTTCAAGGTGGTCGTCGTCAGCGAGCGCTTCGATGGGCTCGGGCTGGTCCAGCGACATCGCATGGTCAACGCGGCGCTCGCTGAGGAGCTGCGCGGAGGCGTGCATGCGCTGTCGATCGAGGCGCTCACGCCGGCGCAGTGGGAAGCTCGCGGAGGGGTCGTGGCTGCGACGCCGCCCTGTCTTGGCGGGTCCAAGGGCTGAGCGGCGGGCTCAGTACACGATGATCGACTCGACGCGGCGTTCGCCGAGCTTTGCGCGGCCTTCGAGGCCGGCGAGCTCGATGAGGAACAGGCAGGCGGCGACCGTGCCGCCGAGCCTCTCGATCAGGCGGGAGGCGGCGCCGGCGGTGCCTCCGGTGGCGAGCAGGTCGTCGACGACCAGCACGCGGTCGCCGGGGGCGACGGCGTCGACGTGCATATGCAGGCGGTCCTGGCCGTACTCGAGCGCGTAGGTCTCGTGCACGGTGGCTGCGGGCAGCTTGCCGGGTTTGCGCACCGGGACGAAGCCGGCGCCGAGGGCGTGGGCGACGGCCATGCCGAACAGGAAGCCGCGGGACTCGATGCCGCATACGCGGTCGATCTTGCCGCCGAGGTCGCCGATCTTGTCGAGGTGCAGGCGCACGGCGGCGTCGAGGGCGGCGGCGTCGTGCAGCACGGGCGTCATGTCGCGAAACAAAATTCCCGGGCTCGGGAAGTCGGGCACGCTGCGGATCAGGCCGGAGACCTGGGCGTGGGCGGCGTCGCGGGCGGCGGTGGACAGGGTGAAGGGGCTTGCTTGCATGATGAGGCTTCCTGAGGGCTTCCTGAGGGCTTCCGATCAGGGCTCGCGCGGCGGGACGGTGACGGTCACCCCGGCGAACAGTTGTTGCCACGGGCCGAGGTCGGGGGCGGTGATGTCGAGGACCAGCGGCGTGACCGAGATCTGGCCCTGCTTGACGACCCAGGTGTCCTCGCCGGGGTGCTCGTCGGTGTCGTGCGGCGGGCCGCCGATCCAGAAGTAGGCCTGGCCGCGCGGGTCCTGGCGGCGCTCGACCTGCTCGACGTAAGGGCGCGCGCCGAGCCGCGTGACGTGCAACGGCAGACCGTCGGCGAGCGTCTCCGGGGCGCGCTCGGGCGCCGGCGCGTCCTTCGAGAGCCAGGGGATGTTGACGTTGAGCAGGCTGCGACGCGCCTGGCCGAGCAGGACCTGCGCCAGCGTGCGCACCACCGGGATCGCCACGCGCGGCGACTCGCGGGCGTGTACCGATACGGCGATCGCGGAGGCGCCGCGGATGTAGCCCTCGGCCGCGCCGCCGACGGTGCCCGAGTAGAAGACGTCGGAGCCGAGGTTGAACCCGGGATTGACGCCGGAGACCACGAGGTCGGGGCGACGCGGGCACAGGTGCAGCGCGGC
>Ga0335394_10001624_pt1 | contig 25369 bp, 22 predicted proteins | sample MAT03_FD_205741 | JGI IMG/M metagenome (GOLD analysis project Ga0335394, IMG submission 205741) | Freshwater microbial communities from Lake Fryxell liftoff mats and glacier meltwater in Antarctica - MAT-03 (spades assembly) (version 2) ...
CGCCGCTGCTGGCCCGCGCTGACCTCGAGCTGACGATCCCGATCGCACCCGAAGTGGACTCGCTCGGCGTCGCCACGGCCACCGCTGTGCTGCTACACGCATTACAACCACGTGCGAATTCGCCGCGTCCCGATGGTATATGAGCGGGCCCCCGCGAAGGTCCCCCCGTCATGCCCCACTCCACCATCGACCTCACCGGTCGCCATGTCATCCTCACCGGCGGCGCGGGTGCCCTCGGCTCCGCCGTCGTCGCCCGCTTCCTCGCCGCTGGCGCCACCTGCCACGTCCCCACCATCGACGACGGCCCCGGCTCGCTCGGACTGCCTGGCGCGCGCTACCTCCCGCGCATCAACCTCGGCGACGAGCAGGCCGTCGTCGACCTCTACGCCGGCCTGCCCGAGCTATGGGCCTCCGTGCATCTCGCCGGCGGCTTCGCCTGGAACCGCATCGAGGACACCAGCTCCGCGGAGGCCCGCGCCCAGTTCGAGATGAACGCCATGACCTGCCTGCTGTGCAGCCGCGAGGCCGTCAAGCGCATGCGGGCCCACACCGCCGCCAACAGCTCCGAGCCTGGCGGAAGGATCGTCAACGTCGGCTCGCGCGCCACCCTCGTGCCCGCCGCCGGCATGGCCGTCTATGCGATGGCCAAGGCCGCCGTCCAGGCCCTGACCATCCAGCTCGCCGAGGAGCTGCGCAGCGAGCAGATCCTCGTCAACGCCGTGCTGCCCTCGATCATCGACACCCCCTTCAACCGCGCCAGCATGCCGGACGCCGACTTCGAGCGCTGGCCCACGCCCGCCGAGATCGCCGAGGCCATCCTCTTCCTCGCCAGCCCCAGCAACACCCTGACCTCCGGCGCGCTCGTCCCCGTCTACGGCCGCGGCGTCTGAGCCAAACACCGCGAAGCCAACGGCACCTCCCGCATGCAAGTCGCGGTCGTGCTCGGCGCGAATGCGTCTGCTTGCGGGCCGCCGGTCGCGCCGATATCGTCGTCTGGATGACCCCCATGGCTCCCGTCTCCGCATCGGTCTGCAGCGTCGCCCTCGCCCTCGCCCTCACCGGCTGCTCGGGGGGCGGCTCCGGAGATCCCGGCACTGATACCAGCGCTGGACCCGGCGGGGTCGACAGCACCGGCGTCACCGCCACCGCTGGCGACCCCACTGGCGAACTCACTGGCGGCGACTCGCCCGGCACCAGCACCGGCCCCGACGACCCCACCGGCGGTGGACCCGGCGGTGATACCACCACCGGCGACATCACCACCACCGGCGACACCACCCACAGCACTGCCGATGCCAGCGAGAGCGGCAGCGAGACTGGCGAGCTTCCCCCGGCCGGATGGGAGCCGCGAGACAGCGCCCGCATCTTCCTCTCGGGTCACAGCCTCACCGATAATCCGCTGCCCGAGTACGTCCTCGAGGTCGCCGGCAGCCTCGGGCAGGACTTCGACTTTAACCAGCAGATCGGCATCGGCTCACCGATCCGCGTCCGCACCCTCGGCGACAGTTGGAACAACCTCGACTGGCCGGGCTACCACAAGGGCAAGAACCGCGACGGCTTCGACATGGACGTCATCGCCGAGCTCGCCGATCCGCAGACACTCGGGGCCGGCGAGCGCTACGACACGCTCGTCATCACGGAAAACCATCACATCCTCGACATGATCCGCTGGGAGGACACGGCTGGCCTGCTGCGCCACTACCACGACCGCCTGATCGACGGGAACCCCGCCGCGCAGACCCTCTTTTATCACAGTTGGCTCGACATCGACAAAGCCGCGCCCCAGGCGTGGATCGATCACGAGAAGCAGGCGCTCTACGCCTGGGAGTGCGTCGCCAGCAAGATCAACCTCAAGCTCGAGGACGAGGGCCGCGACGACCGCATCGCGGCCCTCCCCGTCGGCGCCGCGCTCGTCGAGCTCGTCGAGCGCGTCCTCGCCGACGATGTCACCGGTATCACCGGCACCACCCCCCAGCGGATGGGCGCCATCTTCAACGACAACGTGCACCTCACCCCGCTCGGCATCTACTTCGCCGCGCTCGTCACCCACGCCGCCGTGTTCCGCAGCTCCCCGGTCGGCGGCGCGGTGCCGGCCGGCGTCGACCCGGCGCCCGCCGCCGACCTGCAACAGATCGCCTGGGACCACGTGCGCGGCTACTACACCGCGCCGAACAGCGGCCGACACACCATGGAGGAGTGCCGCGCCTTCGTCTCCGACAACGTCTGCACCTCGTACTGGACCCTCAAGGGCGACGCCGGCCAGATCGGCGGGTGCCAGAGTCACTTCAGCGGCGCCGGCAACGACGGCAACCCGTTCAAGTGGCCCGACCCCGGTCTGAAGGTCTGGCCCGCCCCCTGAGCGGGAGGCTCCAGCCTTCGGCGTTTCAGGCAAGAATGCTGCCCCGCACATTCGCCGGGGCCGATCGTGCCGGCCACACGCGCGTCGCGTCAGCGAATATACAGACCGAGGCTCAGCGCCATCGTGTGCAGCCAGTTCTCCGCGTAGCCGTCCTTGCCCGACTTGGGCGTGCTGTCCGTCCCGCGGGCGCCGCCGCCGACGTAGCGGACGTTGACGAAGACGTCACCGGCGCGCGGGACCTTGAAGCCGGCGCGCACGGACGCGTCGACCAGCGCACCCGTGAAGAAGTCGCGCGTGCCGCTGATGACCTTGCCGCGGATGTACGCCCCGTCGACCTCGGCCCCGAGCCAGAAGCCCTGGCCGCGCTTCGGGGTCCAGCGCCCGCGCAGCTTCAGGAGCGGCACGACGCCGATGTTGCGGTTGGTCTCCAGCATCTCGCCATCGCGAGACGCGAAGTCGATCGTCGCGTTGCGGATCTGCAGGGCCAGACCGATCCCCAGCTCCTGATCGCGGTCCTTGAGCAGATCGTACAGATACCCGAAGCGGTAAAAGCCGAAGTCATACTTGAAGTCCATCGGCGTACCGGCAGCGAACACGGTGCGGTCGACCTGCAGATCGCGCTCGAGGGTGTTGCTCGACCCGAGCTTGAGCGGCTGGACCAGGAACACGAGGCTGTGGCGCTGCTTGACCTCGAACTCACCGGTGAACCGGAAGAACGGGAACAGCACGTCCTGACCGCCCTCCTTGCGAAGGTCGAAGTACGTACCGTCCCTCCCGAACTGGATCCCGTGCTTGACGACGCCGACGAAGCCGAGCTCCGCCGAGAGCTTGAGCGCATACCACCGCCCCGGCGGATTGAGCTGCCAGGCCTCGCGCACGGGCACCGACGGGGCCGCAGGGGCCTGTACGGGCACCACAGGGCTCGCGCTCGGTGGCGGCTTCTCGGCCTCCACGGGCGCGGGCACGTCGGTGACGGCCGACGCTTCGACTGGCACCTCGACGCTGGTGGGCGCGTCGACTGACCGCTCGCCGGGGGCGAGTCCGAGGAGAACCAGGAGTAGCGCGGACATGGTCCCGCACGTATGCGCGGAGTGGTCCGGTCTTGCAAGAGCGGCCTCCTCGCCGTTTCGTCACGCGCTGGACCTGCGACGCTGGGCCGTGGTGACGTCGGGGCAAGACGGTGCGAACATCGGGCATGCCGACGATCCAGGTGGCCATCGATGTCGCGGCCCCGGTCGCGCCGCTGTTCGACCTCGCCCAGGACTATGGGCTGCGGCTGACCTGGGACCCGTTCCTGCGCGACATGAAATTTCGCGGCGGCGCGACGGAGGCGGCGGTCGGGGTCCGGGTGTGGGTCCGGGCGAACAACGGGCTGGCGATGGAGGTCGAGTACATCACGCTGCGGCGGCCGGAGCAGGTGGCGATGAAGATGGTCGACGGGCCGCGGATCTTCGCGCAATTCGCGGGTGCGTGGCTCTTCAAAGCCATCGACGTGGAACACACGCGGGTGACATTCAAATACAACTTCTCGTGTCGGCCGCGGGCGCTGGCGTGGGCGATGGAGCCGGTGGTCGGGCGCGTCCTGCGACGCGACATGCAGGCGCGACTCGCCGGACTCAAACGGCACGCAGAGGGGCCCGACAGCCTGCTCGGGCGACTGCAGTCCGCGACATAACTATCCACGAAAGGTGTCCGGTCCGATGGCGAACCCGAGTTGGAGTTTACCGGCATCGTCGCTCGACATGTCGACGAGTGCCTGCACAAGGCGATGAACGGCGGTGCCGACTGCGTCAGGAATATGAAAGGTAGGCGCGGTCGCGGGCCCCGAAAAAATGGCCTGACGGTGACCATTCTCGAGCGCCTGTCGTGTCTGAGGCAGCGCCCAGGTGGCGATCTGTAGCGCACCATTCCTATCTTTGGAGTATCCGCCTGCACATGTGCGTAGGTAGGGCTCGCATTCATGGCTGGACGCGACACCGGGAGGATTGACCCGGCTGTGCAGGATGTACCAGACCTCGAAGCTTGGATAGGAGAGTACGGGCCTAAACTCCCTGGCGAGCGCAGTCTGCACCGCTGGAGCGATCGCCGGTCCGCGACCGTTGCCCGGGTGCTCGACGTCGAAGACGACCCAAACTTCTTCAAACGGGCTAAGCACATTGCTGGCCCGCGCCTTTACTCCGCGATCCTGCTGCAATTTCAGAGCTGCGTTAACGAGGCCTGTGGGGTCCGTGTAACCGGTGTCGCCACGAATCTCGACGTCGACCGTCGAACTGAGTCCCAGCGTCCGGATTAAACTGCGCAAGTATTGAGGCTCCGTCTCGGCCCCTTCACAGACTATCAGGATCGACCGACGCGCTGGCCGACGATGTGACTTATGACGGGGAGTCATTCCGACTCCCGCGGCCAATTCAGGATGGCTGCCTCATCAAGGCGAGGCACACCGCCAAAACGGCCCGATAAGAATGACTTGAAGAGAGGCTGGTCCTTTCGGGGCTTATCCTCAATCTCCACGAGCGAGTAGAGCTGAGAGCCTTGCTCGACGTCCTTCTCAACGATCCAGATCTGGTCCCGACGTAGAAGGGTCGGGTCCATCACGGCCGCATCGTGTGTTGTAAAGATGAGTTGGGCGCGCTTGGGGTTGGATTCAGCGCTCTGAAACAACGTGATGAGAGAACGAAGCAACCAATGGTGCATCGCAGTGTCGAGCTCGTCGATCCACAGGCATCGTCCATGCTGGAGCGCGTCATAGATCGGGCCGGCGAGCTGAAAAAGGCGATTGGTGCCCTCAGATTCCTCACTAAGATGGAGAACGATCTCTTTGCCGTCACGCCCGCGGTGGATCGTATGGGTAGCGTAGAATTTGCCCAGCATCTCAACGGGAAACTTGACGCCGATCTTGGTGAAGCGCTCATTCATCGACTGCTCTTCAGCGGCATTATGCGTGACATTAACCCTTTCGATCCCCGTGTCGGCGGCTCGGAGCAATCGACCGAGATATGCAAGGAAACCAGGGTCCGCGACCGCCCGCTGCTCCGTGCGAGTCGTACGTTGCGACCCGATCGTGCAGAATTGATCATTGAACCACCCGACGATTGCCTTGGCGCTCGGGTGGTTACGCTGACTGGCGAGGCTCAAGAAGAGAACGTCATCACGAGTCTGCTCGAATAGATCGGCTGCGAGCCGACGCCCGCCGTGAAAATCTGCCTCGGACACCCACCAACGGTCCCCGTGCGGCACCTTTCCCGCGGCTTCGACCGCTGCGCCGCGCAGAAACAGGTCGCGTACTCGCCCGTGCGGCCAGGCGCGTAGCCACTCCGAGGCGACTCGAGTGAATGCCTTCATATCTGGCTTGAGGGTGAAGCCGTACTCGTATCTCACTTCGTCGAGGACGAAGGTGACGCGCAAAGTCATCGGCCCGGCGCGGTGCTTGGGATCGAAGCGGAAGGTCGGGGCCGCCTCAAGGAGGCCCGCCCCCTCGACGGCGCCCTCGGCGGACCTCAACACTGCTGCGCGCATAAAATCCGCAGCCATGAAAAGTGAGGATTTACCGGAGGCGTTGGCCCCGAATACGGCCGCGGCCGTGAGGACACCACGGCTCTTGGTCTCCATACCGGCCGGGTGACGAACAACCTCGCCGAGGTCACGAGTGGCACTCGCGCGTAAGCTAAAAAGCTGGGGATCGCGCAGAGACCGGAAGTTTTGTGCGAAAAAATCAAGCAGCATGGCGATTCTCAAGAAACGAGAGGCCATTTTCGCAGAAATTCCGCAGAAGTCCAGTTTTCGTCCACTGGTCAAGCGATGAAGCCCGCTCAGGGGCGTACTCGCCCCCGGCGGTCAAGAGTCCAGGCTCAGCCGCACGCGCCCGCGGCCCCGACCCTCACCGGGCCGGGGCGGCGCCCGTCACTGCGGCGCGACGTTCTTGAGCGCGTACCCGGTCATATCCGAGTACGTGTACGGCCCGTTGAGCCCACCGACCCACGTGGCCTTCTTGGTCCCCGGGTCGTAGACGAAGGCGCCGCCGCCGTCCTTGCTCTGGTCGACCAGCCAGACCTTGCCCTGGACATCGACGCTGGCGCCGGTCGGCTCCTGGATGCCGACCAGGGTCGCGGCGCCGATATGCTCGATGAAGTTGGCGGTATCGGTGTCGACGCGCATCAGGCCTTGCGGCTCGAACAGCGCCGCGATCCACAGCTCGCCGTTGGTGTCGTTCATCCCGCGGCTGAGCACCTGGTACTGCGCCGGGATCGTGGCCTTGGTCCACGTCTTGGTCATCGGGTCGTAGCGCTGGAGGTTGCCGTCCCAGCCGCCGACCCACGAGCGGCCCTTGGCGTCGACCGTGAAGCCGTACGCGCTGCCGATCGGCAGCGGGATCGTCTCGGCCATCATGTTGTCGTAGCTGACGTGTACCAGCGGCCCGGCCGAGTACGTGACGCCCCAGAAGTCATTGTTCTGGTCGACCGCGCCGCCGTAGATACCGAGCCCGCCGTTGGCCCCGGGCACCAGCACCTGGTCGAGGATCTGGCCGGTCTCGCCGTCGAGCAGGTACACGAAGGCGTCGCTGCCGGTCGGGCCCGAGGTCCACACCTTCTCGCCCGTGAAGCCGGAGCACGGGTTTTGCGGGTCGATGAGGTCGCCCGAGGTCCACGCCGCCGGACGCGACGCCGGCAGCAGCGTGGTGTTCCACAGCACGCACTCATCGGCGCCCCACGCGAGCACGTTGTTGGGCCCCGTCGACGTCTGGATCCCCGGCTGCCCGTTCTTCTCCTTGCAGTGGTCCTCGACGGCGCCGATCTTCGTGATGCTGCCGTCGCGGTTGGTCACCGCGACGTCGCCCTTGAGGTTGACCGATGTGCGTGAAGGATCTGCGCCGACGTCCCCCGTACGATAGCGGGCGACCTCGATCAGCGTCTCGGTGTCGATCTTCGAGACCGTCCCCTCGGGCGAGTTGGAGATCCAGATGAACGAGAACTCGATGTCGCCGAAGCCACACTCGGTGTCGACGCCGGTGTCCGGGTCGCCCGTCGTCGTGTCGGTCGCGCCCGTCGTCGTCCCGCTGGTCGTGTCGATCACGCCGCTCGTGGTCCCGCCGGTCGTGCCCTCGCTCGTGGTCGTCGCGCCGGTCACCCCCGTGGTCGTCACCTCGCCCGTCGTGGTCGTCGACGGCGCGGTCGTGCTGCCCGTCATCGCCTCCGTCGCACCGCCGCCCGTCTCCGTCATGCCACCCATGCCCGTCGTCGGCGACGTGCTCGTCGGCGGCGTCGTACCGGCCGTCGGGTCCTCTGTCGCGGTGCCGGTCGCTTGCGTGGTGCCCGAAGCGTCGGAGGTCGTCGGGGTGGTACCGTTGTCACCGCAAGCGGTGAACACGAGCGGCAGGGCGAGAGATGTCAGGCGAACCAGGCGCATGCCGGCAGTGTAACCAAGCCGCCGCCCACGACGCAGGGTAAACCCTCGAAACAACCCGGCGAACACCCCCGCATCCCTCACGTCAGCGCACGAAACCGCTCGCCCGGCGGCGCGTCGGCCGCTGGTCGCGCCTCGTCACCGCCTGGCGCGCGACATCGACTTCACCTAACTGGCGCTATCCAGAACATTGGCCGAACCTCATGCCCGGCAAAAATGGTGGCACTTTGAGCGGCCCGGCCGGCCTTGTACGAAGCTCTCCGGTTTCGTCCCAGGGCGCCCGCGGCGGACAGCATACACCTCGAGCGCCCGGACGTCCGCAGATCTGCCGGCCCGAGACCGATTCATCCGATTTAGGCGGCGCGCCATCACGGCGCGAGCCGCTCACTTTTTGCCCCCGCGCGGCAGATCGCGCCTGCTATCGTTCGTGACGACCTGCGGGCCAACGGCCGCCGCTTTGCCATCGATCACCCATAGACCCACATTGACTGATTCCCCGACCGACGCGGCGCAAACTCTGCGCGGTGGCGAAGGCCGCCGATTGAGCGGCTCGCCGACGAATACCGGCACCGTGGTGGCTGTGCGCGGCAGCGTCGTCGATGTCCGATTCGTCGACCGATTGCCGCCGATTAATTCTCTGCTGCGGGCGGATAACGGGCGCTTCGTGATCGAGGTGATGGCCCAGCGCGACCAGCAGACGATCCGCGGCATCGCCCTGACGCCCACACAGGGGCTCGCGCGCGGCATGTCGGTCGAGGACAGCGGCGAGCCGCTGCTCGCCCCGGTCGGCAAGAACATCCTGTCGCGCATGTTCGACGTGTTCGGCCGCGCCATCGACCGCCTGCCCGCGCCGACCGACGTGCAATGGCGGTCGGTCCACCAGCCGCCACCGCCGCTGGCCCGCCGCTCGACCCGGACCGAGGTGTTCGAGACCGGCATCAAGCTCATCGATGTCCTCGTGCCGCTCGAGCGCGGCGGCAAGGCCGGCCTGTTCGGCGGCGCCGGCGTCGGCAAGACCGTGCTGCTGACCGAGATGATCCACAACATGATCGGGCACCAGGAGGGCGTGAGCATCTTCTGCGGCATCGGCGAGCGCTGCCGCGAGGGCGAGGAGCTGTACCGCGAGATGAAGGACGCCGGGGTCCTGCCAAACATGGTCATGATCTTCGGCCAGATGAACGAGCCGCCGGGCTGCCGGTTCCGGGTCGGTCACGCGGCGCTGACCATGGCCGAGTACTTCCGCGACGACGAGCGCCGCGACGTGCTCCTGCTGATCGACAACATCTTTCGCTTCATCCAGGCCGGCGCCGAGGTCTCCGGGCTGATGGGACAGATGCCATCTCGCCTCGGCTATCAGCCGACCATGGGCACCGAGCTCGCGGCCCTCGAGGAGCGCATCGCCAACACCGATACCGGCGCCATCACCTCGATCCAGGCGGTCTATGTGCCCGCCGACGACTTCACCGACCCGGCCGCGGTCCACACCTTCTCGCACCTGTCCGCGTCCATCGTGCTCTCGCGCAAGCGGGCCAGCGAGGGCCTCTATCCCGCGATCGACCCGCTGCAATCCAGCTCCAAGATGGCGACGCCCGGGGTCGTCGGCGAGCGCCACTACGCCCTCGCCCAGGAGATCCGCCGCACCCTCGCGCAATACGCTGACCTCAAGGATATCATCGCCATGCTCGGGCTGGAGCAGCTCTCGCCCGAGGACCGCGCCGTCGTCGGCCGCGCCCGCCGACTCGAGCGATTCCTGACCCAGCCGTTCTTCGCCACCGAACAATTTAGCGGCATCGTCGGCAAGCTCGTGCCCCTCGCCGACGCCCTGGACGGCTGCGAACGGATCTTGCGCGACGAGTTCAAGGACCACCCGGAGAGCGCGCTCTACATGATCGGGGCCGTCGATGAGGCCCACGCGGCACCCAAGGCGGCGAAACATGCACCTTAGGATCCTCCTGCCATTCGATGTCCTCGTCGACGTGCCCGATGTCCGGCAGGTGATCGCCGAGACGCCCGCGGGATCGTTCGGCCTGCTGCCGAACCGCCTCGACTGCGTCGCCGCGCTCGTGCCCGGCATCCTGGTCTACGAGGCCGCCGCGGGCGAGGTCTACGTCGCGGTCGACGAGGGCGTGCTGGTCAAGAGCGGACCGGAGGTGCTCGTCTCCGTGCGCCGGGCCATCGCCGGGACCGACCTCGGCGAGCTTCAACGCCGCGTCGACGAGGAGTTCCTCCGCCTCGACGCGACCGAGCTCGGCCTGCGCTCGGTCATGGACCGGGTCGAGGCCGGCTTCATGCGCCGCATGGCGAGCTTCGACCATGCCTGAAACACCACCCACCACGCCGAGACCCCGACCGTCGCCGCTCGCGGCCCGGGTCGCCGCGCAGGCCCGGCGCAAGCTCAGAGCCCGGCGCGAGGGCGCGACACGGGTCTGGTTCGGGGTCGGCATGATGGGCCTGGTCGGCTGGTCGGTCGCCGTCCCGACCCTCCTCGGCGCGGGCCTCGGGGTCTGGCTCGACAGCAGTTACCCCGGCGGCCGGTCATGGACGCTCGCGCTGCTGATCGCCGGACTCACGCTCGGCTGCCTCAATGCATGGATGTGGGTCGCCAGAGAGCACCAGGCCATCGGCGACGACCAGGAGGACGACGATGTCTGAGATACTCACGTTGATACTGGCCACCGCCGCCGGCATGGGCATGGGTGCGCTGTTCTTCGCGGGGCTCCGATATACCGTCGAGCGCGGCCTGGCCTCGCCCCGCCCGGCGCTGTGGTTCCTCGGCAGCATGCTGCTGCGCGTCGGCCTCGTCACCTTCGGCATGTACGTGGTCGGTGGGGGTCGCTGGCAGGCGCTGCTGGCCTGTCTGCTCGGGTTCGTGGTCGCCCGCGAGCTGGTGACGCGACGGGCACGCCCGAGACTGGAAGGTCGCCATGGACCTCACACCTGACCAGATCATCTATCTCCAGTACGGCTTCTTCAAGCTCAACGCCACGATCGTCTTCACCTGGGCGCTGATGCTCGTGCTGACCGTTGGATCAGCGCTCGTCACCCGCCGCCTCACCAGCGAGCACGCGCGCTCGCGCTGGCAGGACCTGCTCGAGATCATCGTCACTGGCATGGTGACGCAGATCGAGGAGGTGGGCCTTCGCGCCCCTCGCAAGTACATCGGCTTCATCGGCACCCTGTTCCTGTTCGTCGGCGCGGCCAGCCTGTGTACCGTCATCCCCGGCTTCGCCCCGCCCACCGCCTCGCTCTCGACCACGGTCGCGCTCGCGCTGTGCGTGCTGATCGCGGTGCCGGTGTTCGGCATCCGCGACCAAGGCGTCGGCGGCTACCTCAAGTCGTATATTGAGCCGACGGTGATCATGCTGCCGTTCAACATCATCGGCGAGGCCTCGCGGACGCTCGCCCTCGCGGTGCGCCTGTTCGGCAACATGATGAGCGGGGCGATCATCGCCGGCATCCTCCTGACGATCACCCCGTTTATCTTCCCGATCATGATGACCGGGCTCGGGCTGCTCACGGGCATGGTCCAGGCCTATATCTTCAGCATCCTCGCCGCCGTCTACATCGCCGCGGCCACCACCCGCGCGCCCCGGCCCGCCCCGGCCGCCGCCTAAAACCTCGCCCCCAGGAGACAATACACCATGGAAGACACCACCCTCGTCGCCATCGCATCGATCATCACCGCGGGCCTCACGATCAGCTTCGGCAGCCTGGGGCCGGCGCTCGGCGAGGGCCGGGCCGTCGCCACCGCGCTCACGTCGCTGGCCCAGCAGCCCGACGCCTCGGCGACCATCACGCGGACCTTGTTCGTCGGCCTGGCGATGATCGAGTCGACGGCCATCTATTGCTTCGTCGTCTCCATGATCGTGCTGTTCGCCAACCCGTTCTGGAACCACTTCATCGCGGTGTCGGCCGGGAAGTAGCGTCATGCTCATCGACTGGTTCACCGTCGGGGCCCAGGCCCTCAACTTCATCGTCCTCGTGCTGCTCATGCGGCGATTCCTCTACCACCCCGTACTCGCGGCGATCGACAAGCGCGAGCAGCGGATCAAGGCCGACCTCGCCGACGCCGCGAGCAAGCGCGCCGAGGCGACCAGCGAGCGCGAGACCTACGAGCGCAAGAACAACGCCTTCGCGCAAGAACGGGCCGCGCTGCTCGAGCAGGCGACCGACGAAGCCGGCGTCGAAGGCAAGCGGCTGCGCGCGGAGGCGCGGGCGCAAGTCGACGCCGCCCGCACCCGCTGGCAAGCGGCCCTGGCCCACGAGCAGCAGGCCTTGAACGACGCGCTCACTCGCCACGCCCGCGAGGAGGTGTTTGCGATCGCTCGCAAGACGCTCACTGACCTCGCCACCGCGAGCCTTGAGGCCGCCATGAGCGCGGCCTTCGTCGGCCGCGTGCGCGCGATGAGCCCCGAGGCGCGCGACGGCTTCAAGGCGGCCCTGGCGGCCGCCGACGGCCCCGCGCTGGTGCGCAGCGCCTTCGCCCTGCCCGCCGAGCAGCACGCGGAGATCCAGCGCGCGCTCAACGAGACCTTCTCCGCCGATGTGCCGCTGCGATTCGTGACCGCCGTCGATCTCATCAGCGGGATCGAAGTGTCGGTGCACGGACAAAAACTCGCGTGGAGCATCGCCGACTATCTCACCTCGCTCGAACGCGGCGTCTCCGAGCTCGTGCAGCCGTCCGCCGGGGCCGAGGCCACACCATGACCGCCGCACCCGAGAGCCCAGAGCGCGCCCTCGACCGGGCGTTCGCCGGGCTCGCCGCGGCGCGGCAGGAGTTCACACCGACCCTCGCGCCGCGTGAGGTCGGCACCGTCACCGCCGTCTCCGCCGGCATCGCCACGGTGTCCGGCCTGCCTGGCGTCGGCTCCGACGAGCTGCTCAGCTTCCCCGACGGCCTGTTCGGCATCGCCTTCAACGTCGACGAGCACGAGGTCGGCGTGGTGCTGCTCGGCGATTACACCCGCCTCCACGCGGGCGACGAGGCGGCCCGCACCGGCCGGGTGATGGACGTCGCGGTCGGTGACGGGCTACTGGGTCGGGTCGTGGACCCGCTCGGGCGCAGCCTCGACGGCGACGGGCCGGTCGTGGCGAGCGCGCGCCTGCCGATCGAGCGGCCCGCGGCCTCGATCATGGATCGTGCGGCGGTCACGGTCCCGCTCCAGACCGGGATCAAAGTCATCGACGCGCTGATCCCGATCGGGCGCGGGCAGCGGGAGCTGATCCTCGGCGACCGCCAGACCGGCAAGTCGGCGATAGCGATCGACACGATCCTCAACCAGCGCGGGCAGGACGTCGTCTGCGTATATTGCGTCATCGGTCAGCGCGCCGCCGCCGTGGCGAAGTGCGTGGCGCTCCTGCGCGAGACGGGCGCGCTCGAATACACGGTCGTGGTCGTCACCGAAGGCAACGACGCGCCCGGCCTCTCGTTCATCGCCCCCTACGCCGCGACCAGCATCGCGGAGCACTTCATGGAGGCCGGCCGCGACGTCCTGATCGTCTATGATGACCTCACGCAGCACGCCCGGGCCTACCGCGAGCTGTCGCTGCTGCTGCGCCGCCCGCCCGGGCGCGAGGCCTTCCCGGGCGACATCTTCTACCTTCATTCGCGCCTGCTCGAGCGGGCCACGCATCTATGCGACGAACGCGGCGGCGGCTCGCTGACGGCGCTGCCGATCATCGAGACCGAGGCGCAGAATATCTCCGCGTATATCCCGACCAACCTGATCTCGATCACCGACGGGCAGATCTACCTGTCGCCCTCATTGTTCGCATTGGGCGTGCTGCCGGCGGTCGACGTCGGCAACTCAGTGTCGCGGGTCGGCGGCAAGGCCCAGCGCGCCAGCTACCGCGCCGTGGCCGGCGACCTCAAGCTCGCCTACGCCCAGTTTCAGGAGCTCGAGAGCTTCGCCCGCTTCGGCGCGCGCCTCGACGATGAAAGCCGAAATGTGATCACATATGGGCGACGGATCCGGGCCTGCCTCAAGCAGCCCGAGCTGGCGCCCGTGCCGGTCCTCGCGCAGATAGCGATCCTGCTGGCGCTCACCAGTCACCTGTTCGACGCGGTGCCGATCGCGGGGATGCCCGCCGCCGAGAAGGCGGTGCGCGACGCGGTCGAGGCGCTTCCTGCCCACATTCTCGACCACCTCGATACCCCCGAGGATCGCGCCGCGATCGTCGAGGCCGCCCGGCAGGCGCTCGCGCCACTGCTTCCCGCGCCCGACACCGAGGAGACCAAGGCGTGACCGACACCGTGGCCAACCTGCGCCGCAAGATCGAGAGCGCCGACGACCTGCGGTCCGTCGTGCGCACAATGAAGGCCCTCGCCGCGGCCAGCATCGGCCAATATGAGCGCTCCGTCCGCGCCCTGGTCGACTACACCCGCGCGGTCGACATGGGCCTGGGCCTGTGCCTGCGCGCCGATGCACCGGTAGCTCCGCGGATCGCCAGGAAGACCGGCGGACGCGAGATCGGAGCCGTGGTGTTCGGCTCGGACCAGGGACTGGTCGGCCAGTTCAACGACGTCGTCGCCACCCACGCCGTCGCCGCCCTCGCGGCCCTGCCGGGACGGACGCAGGTGTGGGCGGTCGGCGAGCGCGTGTATGCCCACCTCGCGAGCGCCGGCCTGACGATCGCCGGGCGCTACGACGTGCCGCGATCCATCGCGGCCACCGCCCCGCTGGTCGCACAGATCCTCGTGGACAGCGAAGCGCACCACGAACACGGTGAGCTCGCGGAGCTATATATCTTCCATAATCGTCCCGCAGACAACGCCGTCTACGCCCCGGTCAGCCAGCGATTGCTGCCCTTGGACCACGCGTGGCGCGACGAGCTGGCGAGCCGCCCATGGCCGACCCATCGCCTCGCCGAGGTCCTCGGCGGTCCGACCGCGACCCTGCGCGCGTTGATCCGCGAGCACCTTTTTATCTCCCTGTTTCGCGCCTGCGCCGAGTCCCTCGCCAGCGAGAACGCCAGCCGACTGGCAGCGATGGAGCGCGCGGAGCGAAACATCGACACGCTGCTGGAGGCGCTGCACGCCACCTCGCATCGCCTGCGCCAGGACAGCATCGACGCCGAGCTGTTCGACGTGATCGCCGGCTTCGAAGCCCTGACGTGAGCACGAACCCCCATGCCGGCGATCGCGTAGGCCACCCTCGCCCTCGCCCGGCTGCCCGGGGGTGGGTGGTAAGTCGTCGCTGCGGTGGCAGCCGGGGCATCGGGGACCTCGGTGCTCGAGGTGGTCCCGCGGTAGGTGCAGCGCACCGTCGGTAGGCCCGGGGCGGCGTGAACCCCAGCCCCGCAGTTTGGGCAGTGCATGCGCCGTAGCATCGCCGCCGAGTATCGCATCGGGCAGCGCACGGTCGAGGTTCGCGGGCCGCGCCCGCGCGCTATCGCTGGGTCACTCTCCAGCCTTTACGAGGGCCGCTGCGATCTGGGTCGGGGTGGTCGCCACCTTGCGCATCAGGGCAGGCCCCAGCGTTGTTGGCGAGGATATTGTACGGGTCGATCTCGCTGCATCGCAATCTCCTCAATCACTACTGAAATCGCCGGAGCCGCCATGAAGCCTCACCAAGCCCCGGCCGCCGGTGCCGCGCCAGATCGGCCGGTTCGCGGTGCTGCGCCGGCTCGGCCGCGGCGGTATGGGGACCGTGTACGCCGAGATCGGTCGTCCCCAACTGGAACGGCCAGGGCTACTCGCCCCACGGCGGCGCCCTCGACCCCGACTTCCGCCCCGGCCTGGGCGGTGAGTCCTCGGCGACCGCCGCGACGACGTGGACCCGTCCCGAACAGCGGCGGCCTCGAGCTCGCCGTCTTCGTGCGCCCCGCCCCGCTCAAATTCCCGCTTCAAAACCCTTAATCGCCGAGAAGTGTTAGTCTGACTCGGCGCACCAAGGCGCGTTATCGACCCCGTCGATTTGGCCAACACCCTTCGATGTTGGCGACTGGTACCCGCTTCAGTGAGCCCGACGATGTGAGCAACCTCGAGCGCAAGAATCACAAAGAACGAGTGACAGCGACCCTGGGGATCTGGAGCCAAGCGTCGAGTCTGAGCGGTAACCGCTGGGCCGCCGGAAACGCGCTCTTTGGCGAGACGCAGATGGCGTTGAAAGCCATTTGTCTGTGGCCGACTTTCGTACTCGCAAGTCTCGCGGTCGCTATGGCATTGTGCATCGGGGTCGTCGACTGGTTCACAGGCCAGCAGATCATCTTGTCGACGATCTACCTGCTACCCATCGCCCTTATGGCATGGACCCGAGGTCTTCGTTCCGGGCTCGCTATCAGTATGCTCGATGTGGCGATCATGGTCGTGCTGGGTATCCTTCACGGAGATCAGCCATGGTGGGCCATTGCGATCAACGCCTCCATTCGTCTTTGCCTGTTTACGTTCGTGTCCTTCTTGACCGCGACGATCAGACGGCAGCTCGAACTCTTGGAGCGCCAAAGCTTGACCGATGCATTGACCGGCCTCGCCAATCGTCGGGTCTTGGAGGAGCGGTTGACATTCGAGCTGGCGAAACTGAGCCGAGATCGCCAGCCACTGGCGCTCTTGTACTTCGACGTCGACCATTTCAAGCAGCTCAATGACTCCCAAGGCCACATGGCTGGAGACGGGGTTCTGCGAGCGATCGGGGCGACTCTTAGCGACAGGCTCCGAAGAACCGACCTCGCGGTGCGCATGGGCGGTGATGAGTTTCTGGTCATTCTGCCGTCTACCGATGGCAAGAGCGCCGAGGCGTTCGGTGTTGACCTCCGTGAGCGATTACTCGCGGCTACGCGGCGCATCGACTCGCCGGTGACGTTTAGCATTGGTGCCTGTGTATTCGTGCGTGCGCCAGACTCGGTGGCCTCGCTGATTCGCGAGGTCGACCGGGTGATGTACTCTGCAAAACGCTCGGGTCGCGACGCAGTGTTCGCTGAGCAATGGCCCAAGCCCGAAGAAGAGCAGCGCCGCTAAGCCGCGCTTAAGAAGCTTCAGGCGGGATCAAGGGGCAGGCGGCTTGAATCGAGATATCGCGCTGTCGAGGATCGGTCCCCAAGCGGTCCAGCGCGTGCTCTGCGAGCCCGGTCCCTGCCTCTGCCAGCACATGGAACGCCAGGTCGGCCCCTGCCGCCTTCAGCGCATCCACCTCGTCTACGAAGTAAGCAGGCGCCGCCAGCAGCCCCGAAAAACCCTCTGCGCGGATCATGGCGATCGCCGCCAGGTTCTCGAAATGGCTCGACATTGCCAGCAGCACCACTTTCACCGCGGCCCGGTCCGCATGCAGCCGCTCCCAGAAGTCCGCGTCGGTCGCACTCGCCAAGAACACCCGCCGCCCCGCCTGCTTCTGCTCTGCCACCGTATCAGCGTCGATATCAAACCCAGCCACCAGCTCGCCCACCCGCGCCCGCGCCTGCTCGTACGCGCCCGTACCGACCCAGCCCATGCCGAACACCAGCACCTCCGCCGCGCCCACGTCCACCGGCTCCTCCTCCGGCACCCGCTTCTTCGACTCGAAGCGGCTCAGCGCCCCGCGCAGCCGCCGGTAGAGCCCGAACGCCTGCTTGTTGATCGGCGAAGCCACCACGAACGAAAACGCCAGCGCCAGCGCCAGCGTCACCAGCCACTCGCTGCTCAGCCACCCCTTCGCCACCGCCAGCCCGCCGACGATCAGCCCGAACTCGCTGTAGTTCGTCAGCGCCAGGCTCGCCACCAGACCTGTCCTTGTGCGCAGCTTAAAGCGCGCCAGCATCCAGAAGAACAGCCCCCCCTTCAGCGGCACCAGCAGCGCCAGCGCCAGCGCCACCAGCACGTTCGTCAGCGACGGAAGCCCGGTCAGCCCCACCGTCAAGAAGAACCCCACCAAGAACACGTCCTTTAGCCCCAGCAGCGACTTCGCCAGCTCCTTCGTCTTCGGGTGCCCGCTCAGCAGCACCCCAGCCACCAGCGCGCCCAGGTCTGGCTTCATATCCACCGCCCTAAACAGCGCCGCCCCGCCCAGCGCCGTCGCCAGCCCGCCCAGCACCAGCAGCTCGCCGTGGCCGCAGAACGCCATAAAGCGGCCGAGGAGCCCCCGCATCGGCAGCAGCAGCAGCAGCCCCAGCGCCCACACGCTCGGCACCTTGCCCTCGGAGATCGTCAAAAAGATCACCGCCGCCAGGTCCTGCACCACCAAGATCCCGATCGCCACCTGCCCGTAGAGCGCCGCCATATCGTCGCGCTCCTCGATCACCTTGACGGCGAACACCGTGCTCGAGAAGCTCAGCGAGAAGCCGAGCAGCAGCGCCGTCGCCACATCGAGCCCCGCGAACATCGACAGCCCGGTCGCCGCCACCCCCAGCGCCAGCGCCCCGAAGAAGATCGTGCTCAGCCCGGCATGGATCAGCGTCACCCCCCACACCTCGGGGCGCAGGACGCTGCGCACCTCCAGCTTCAGGCCGATCGTGAAGAGCAGCAGCAGCACGCCGACGTCTGCCAGCTCGTTCAGAGACGCATCAGGCCGCAGATCCGGCAGCGCCCCTGTACTCACCTGCAGCGCCCCCGCGATCACCTCACGCAGCCACTGCGACTCCCCCATCAGCTCGAGCCCGAAGCCCGCCGCCAAGAAGCCGAGCAGCGGCGGCTGGCCCAGCCGCTTCGCAAGGAACCCGAGCACAAACGCGACGCCGATCCACTGAAGTTCCATGAGCCCTCCGCTTTCCCGCCCCTTTTATCATCGAACCGCCGCCCCTCGGCCTGCGCGGCGTCCATGTCGGCGTGGGCGGTGCCGCTGCGCCAGGGCGCCTTGAAGGAGACGCGGACACGGCCGCCAAGGAGCACCGTTACGGCGTCGTGGTGGTGCCCGACCCGCCCGCGAGCCGGCGCTGTTCGCCGGCAAGCCCGCCATTGGCCGAGGCCCTTGCGCGCGGGTCCGGTGCGCTTGCTGAGGCGCACGCCGAGGTCGTCGAGCTTGACGAGGCCGGCGACGAGGCCGTGGACGCCGACGGTCATGAGGGAGGCGATGGTGATGAGGGCGGCGTGCGTGCGCCGTAGCATCGCCGCCGAGAGTATCGCATCGGGCAGCGCACCGTCGAGGTTCGCGGGCCGCTCCCGCGCGCTATCGCTGGGTCACTTTCCAGCCTTTGCGAGGGCCGCTTCGATCTGGGTCGGGGTGGTCGCCACCTTGAGCGCTTTGACCATACTGTCGAACTGCGCCGGCGTCAGCTCGAGCGAGGCGCTTTGCAGGGTCTTGCGCACCTGCGCGGTGCCCAGCTTGGTGAAGCTGGCGCGGGCTTGATCGAACTTACCGAGCATGGCCTTTGCGGCGGGCAACTTCTCGACGGCCGCGCGCGAGGGGCTGACGCGGTTGAGCTTCGGACCGACGATCTGCTCGAAGCCCTGGGTGCCGAACAGCGCCGTGAAGGTCGCCGGGCTGGCGTCGAAGGTGGCCGCGATCGCCTCGGGGTGGCGCATCAGGGCGGTCAGCTCGGCGGTGAATCGGGTCTCCCCGAGGACCTTCTGGCGCGTGAACAGGTCCTGTAGTTCCCGCCGAAACGCGTCGTCGACCGGATTGACGCGGGGGTTGTTGCGCAGGTCCTCGACGGGGCCGGGGCCGGGCAGGCCCCAGCGCTCGATGAGCACCATGGACGCCATGCGCGCGGCCACCGTCTCCTGGATGCGGCAGGCCTGATAGGTGGCATGGCACGCGAGGTCGGTGGCCTCGAGGCGCGCGCCGGGGCCCATGTCCATGCGCCACGACGCGCCTTCGCGCTGGATGACCCGCGGGCTGGCCTCGATGCAATCCAGCAGCACCTCGGTGCAATGATCGGGGTTGAATTTGCTGGGGTCGGCCTTGTAGACCAGGAAGCGTCGGCGACACTTGGTGTCGTCGCCGCACAGCGCGTCGAGGCAGCCGAGCGGGTCGTCCCAGGTCGGCTCGTTGGCGTGGCTGGTCCACGCGTCCTGGAAGCCGTCGCGGCAGTAGTCGGCGACGCAGTCGAACTCCTCCATGAAGCCGTTGTTGGCGAGGATATTGTACGGGTCGATCTCGCTGACGTTCTTGGCGGTGGCCTGCTGGGCGTCGCAATAGGCGTGGAGGTCGGACTCGCTGTAGCCCATGCATCCCTTGGTCGACAGGTAGAACTCGTTGGCGATGGTCTGGTAGCCGGCGGCGCCGGAGGCCTTGGCGATCTTGCCGTTGAAGGCGCTACAAAGGGCGCGGTTGGCCGCGTTGACGCCGATGTTGCCCGTGTTGGCGACCTCGTTGCAGGCCTTGTTCTGGCCGATCTTGCTCAGCGAGAAGCTGTATTGGTTCGGGTCACAGTTGGCGCAGGACCAGGTCGAGCCGTAGGCGTCATTGACGTCGTCGACGTCACCATACTTGGGGAACACCGATCCAGCGGCGAAGTTGTTGTTGAGGCGATAGCTGATCTGGTCGATGCCGCCCTTACGCTCGGCGTCATTCCACAGCGCGATGTAGCTGCACATCTCGGCGCCGCCGTTGCTGGTATAGCGGGTCACCTTGCGCTGCTGCTGACCGTTGACGGCCTCGATCTGGTAGGAGCTGACGGCGTCGTACAGGTAATTGATCTGGCTGGTGTTGGCGTTGTAGACCCCGTAGATGCTGTCACACGACCCGCCGTTGTCGCAGTCGTCGTCGTCGACGTGGCCGATGTCCTCGTGGGTGGCCTCGTGCACGAGCGTGCTCGAGCGGACGGCGGCGCCGATCTTGTAAGCCCACGTGACGCACAGGCTGGTCGAGGTGGCGCAGCAGTAGTGCGTGGCGTTGAGGCCGGGCTCGTCGTTGCAACACTGGGGCTCGTAGCCGTCGTCCTCGCGCTCCTTGACGAATTTCCACCACAGGCGCCGAGCCGGGGCGTTGTTCTGGCCGAAGTGCTGCGATATCTCCTGCACCTTGGTGAGGTTGTAGGCGGCGTTGAGCAGGCGCGGGAGGAACAACTGCGGGTCGCAGACGTTGTTGAAGCCCCAATTGCCGTCCCACAGGTCGGCGTCGAGGCTGAGGCCGTTCCACAGCAGATTTATACTGGTCTGGCTGCTGCACCAGCGGTCGAGGTAGTAGCTGTCGCGCGAGTCGGCCAGCGAGAGGGCGCCAGACGGCGGTACGATGCAGGTGTCAGCGGCGGCGTCGACGGGCACGGCGAGGGCCGCGGTCGCAGCGAGCAGCGCGAGGCAAGGATAGAGGAACTTGATCTTCATGGCGGCTCCGGCGATCTCAGTAGTGGTTGAGGAGATAGCGATGGGCGGGCGCGAGGTAGCGCTGCATCTTCACCTTCGCCGCCAGGCGGCCGGGGATCACGCTGTAGTTGAGCTGCACCGCGGACACGCGGACCTCGGGGTGCGGGCTGGTGAGCGCCTTGAGCAGGTAATCTCCAGCGGTGGGCCGACCCGCCCGCGCGGCGCGGTAGAGCTGGCGGATCGCGGCCTGGCGGATCAACGCCTCGGGGTCGATGTGCTCGCTCGGCTGCGGCTTGGGCCCCGCGGGCTGCTTCGCCTTCGCGGGCTTGGTCTGCTGCGCGCGCAGCTTGCCCTGCTGCACGCGCTCGCCGAGCACCTTGATCGCGCCGGCCTGGTTGTCGATCTCACCGAGCAATTGAAAGGCGATGATGTGGGCCTCGACGTCGTCCGCGGGCAGCTTGGCGAGCGCGGCGAGCATCAGCTTGAGCGCAGCGGCGGCGTTGCTGCGCACGACGGAGCGCGCGCCGACGAGCGCTTGCATGCCCTTGCCGGCGACCAGTTGATCTGGCGAGGTGCTGTCGGTCTCACGCGCGATCAGGGTCAGGGCCTGGGCGACGGGGTCGGCCTTTTGCGACTCGAAGATGAAGCGGGTCGGCGGTGGGATGTTGGCGTCGACGAAGTTCTGGCGCGGTGCGGTGTAGCCGACGGCGCGGGCGGTCGGGGCCTTGCTGTTGCGTACCTTGGGCTGCTTGCCCGGCTGCGGGAGCGCGGGCGCGGCCGCCTGGAAGCCGGTCGGTGGGGCCTGGCGGACGGCGAGCGCCGGTTCGGCGGGTCCACACGCGGCGAGGAGGAGCAGACCGGAGAGCCAGGGGGGAAGGGTGCGTCGCTGCATGATCGGGTCCCGGCCGGGAGCGTGGCTCGTCCGGCGTGGGCTTAGTGATCGCAGGAGCACGAACAATTGCGGGCCGCCACGAATATCGGTCGCGCGGATACGGACGTAGGCGAATGCGCGCATGACCGCGGACCTGGCACGCCCGTCGCGGCGAAGCCCATCCCCAAGTGCGGAGCGCCGGTCTCAGCAACAATGGCGGCGGGCCGCGATGTCGTGATCACAGCATGAATTATCTATTCCATCACTGTTGAAAACAGGATGACGCGGATTTTCTCAACCCCTTGTATGCGCTCGCCTTTCGCCACAAGTCCGCGTCGTTATTTGTGAATTCGAACAGGGGCTGAACTCCCGTGAGTGCCCAAGACTCTCGGGATTCAGCCCCCCTCTTGGAGAGCTGGTGGAGACGCTTGGAGCCGCGCAGCGTATTTCGACCATCGTGAACACCCCGAGCCTCAGCTTCAAGTCGGCGTGGATCTGGAAGTAGACGCGACGCCGGAGTCGGCGACGAAGCGACGCGCGCATGATGTTCTGGTCGGGGTCGGTCAGAGGGGTGGATTGGGTCTGGGAATTCACGCTATGGCGCCTCGAGAAGCTCAGGTCCGTGGCGGCGGGGCGTCGAACTCGCCGAGGGCATGGAGGACGATGCCGATCTCCGCCAACGCGTCGCGTGTGGCGACCAGCGATGGAGTCTCATCCTCTGTCAGCTTCTCATGCGTGAGCGTGTCACCGAAATTTCCCAGCGCGTCTTGCAGGGACTCGAGGCGAGGAAAGATCATGTTGATGAAGTTGAGCTTGGAGCGGCACCGCGTCAAGAACGCCAGCGCAACTCGTCCGCGTTCGCGAACAGGCCCTTGAACAGTCTCGCAGCGCCACCGTGTCTGCGAGGCCCAACTCGAGCGCGTCGCGTGCTGCCGCGAGCCCCGGGATGGCCCTGAGGTCGATCGTCGCCAGATCGGCGACAAGACGTCGAGACGTCGGCGGTACACTTCGAGCCCTGCGGACATGGCTCATGAATGTAACCTCCGTTCGCGGCATACCGGCGCTCCAGTTCTGGCCCAGCCTGGGGGTCAGACGAAGGGGGAGCGCTCGCCGTGGCCGGTGAGGACCAGGAGGTCACGGGCGCGGGTCGAGGCGACGTAGAGCAGCTTGCGCTCGCCCTCGTCGTGGAGGGCCTTGGCGGTCTCGTCGCGGGTGGTGTAGCCGGCGTCTTCGAAGGGCATGGTGCCTTTCTGAATGTTGGCGAGGATCATGCGTGGGAACTCGAGGCCCTTGACGCGGTGCATGCTGGCGATGCGCACGCCCGGACCGAGGGTGTCGGCGTCGATGTCGATCGGTACGGTGTCGACGCCGTGGCTGCGCAGGGCCGGGCCGTAGGTTTCGGTGATCATGGCTTTGGTGCGGACGGCGATGCAGATATGCTCGGGGGGGACGCCCTCGGCCTGCCAGGCGCGGACCAGGCCGGCGATGTGGCGGGCCTCGGCGTCGATGTCGGGGAAGAGCACGATGTCGGGGGCGTCGCCGGAGCGCAGCGAACGCTCGCCCTTGAGGCTGTCGACGCCCTCGTCGAGGTCGTCGATCTCGAGGCCGTGTAATCTAGCTACCGCCCAGTTGCGGATCTCCTGGGTGGTCCGATAGTTGATGCGGAGCTTGCGGGATCGCTGGCCGCGGACGCTGATCCCGCAGCGCGAGAGCGAGGCCTTGTGGCCGTAGATGCGCTGGTGGGGATCGCCGACGACGAAGATGTCGTTGGGGGCCTCGCGGACGAGGGCGCGCAGGAGCACGAGGTCGGCGGTGCGAAAGTCCTGGATCTCGTCGGCGACGATCGCCGCGTAGTCCTGCGAGGGGCTCTGCTTGAGGGCGAGCCGGGCCTCGCGGATGACGTCCGCGTGCTCGCTCAGGCCCATGAGGTCGAGCTGCTGGCGGTACTCGGCGAGGATCTTCCAGACGTGCTTGCGCTGGCCGCGGCTCAAACGCTGGCCGCGGCCGACCCGGCCGGCCCGCATGTACCCGTCCTCGTCGATGACGTCCTGGGCCTGCACGACCTTGGACCACTCCTCGGTATAGAAGACGCGGTGCAGCTCGAGCTTGTGCGCGTCCAGAGCGCGCTCCCAGGCGGTGCGCTGCTGGGCCTCGTTGGCGGTCTTTTGCAGGGTGATGCCCTTGCTGCGCAGGATGTCGCGGGCGACCGCCTGGAGGTGTTTCACCTCGATGCGCTCGATCTCCGGGCCGCACATGCGCTTGAGATTTGCGCGGATGTCGGCGGCGAGGTTCAACGTGAAGGTGGTGAAGAGCACGCGCTGGCCGGGCTCTTTGAACACGTTCGTGGCGAGGAAGCGGGCGCGGTGCATGGCGACCACGGTCTTGCCGGTGCCGGCGCCGCCGAGCACCCGGGCCGAGCCGCCGCTGCGCATCGTGGCGATCTTGGACTGGCTCGGGTGGAGGAACACGCGCCATTGCTCGAGCGGCGCGGCGAGGATCGCGGCGAGCTCGGCGTCGTCCACGAGCAGCTTGAAGCTGCGCTTGGACTCGTCGCGCGCGAGCGAGGAGACGAAGTCCTCGGGGTCGACGATCGCCGGGATGTCGGGCTTGCCCTGGGCGTTGCGGCGGTCGAGCTCGTCGAGGGTGTCGTCGACGCTGTGGCCGGAGGCCAGCAGGTAGACGGCGTCGGCGGCCTCGGGGGGGAGGTAGCGGGCGAGGCCGTCGAGGTCGCGGTCGGTGCGTAGGGCCCGGACGGCGGGCAGCAGCGGCTCGGGCACGCCGAGCAGCAGCAGGTCCTCGTGTTTGTGGCCGGCGAGCAGGAAGCCCGCCGGGACCAGGTCATCGCCGCCAGAGACCTGCTCGAGGCGCGCAGGGGTGGGGGTCGCGGCTCCGGCCGTGCCCGCGGGGGGGCCGTCGACGGCCTCGTAGACCTGGAAGGTGCCGGTATAGCGATTGACCTCGAAGACCTTGTTGCGGGCCCAGTTGACGGCCTCGTCGTGGTTGTCGACCCAGACCAGCAGATACACGTCGCCCTTGGGCGGGTGAATGATGATGGCGCGATACTTTTGATCGATGCGCACGCTGCGGACCTTGGGGTCGCGCATGCCCTCGAGGCTCTTGTAATTGAGTGACTTCGAGGTCGGGTCGGCGCGAAACTTGTCGATCCAGGCGCGCACGCCCTTTTGTTGCTGCTTGCCGAGGCGGGCGAAGGCGCCGAGGAAATCGGCCGACATGGCCACTTGAACGTCGTGGAGATTCATCCGTGGGTGCTCCTCTGGGCGAGCGCGTCGGCGATCGCGGTGGGGTCGTCGGCGCCGGGGTCGAAGGCGAGCCAGCCGCCCTTCTCGAAGTGGCGGCGGTCATTGATGTTGAGGCCGTAGCAGAGCGCGATGCGGGCCGCGTGCCAGATAAGGTCGACATCGAGGGGCCGGTCGTCGAGGTAGAAGTCCTCGTAGGGCTCCACGGGGGCCGGCAGGTCGCGGGCGGCGAGCAGGCGCAGCAGGGCAGCACACTCGGCGAAGTCGTCGAGCAGGACGGCCAGCTCGGCGCGCAGGCGCGGGGCCTCGGCGCTGGTGGGGGCAGGCGT
>Ga0335394_10001635_pt1 | contig 25284 bp, 18 predicted proteins | sample MAT03_FD_205741 | JGI IMG/M metagenome (GOLD analysis project Ga0335394, IMG submission 205741) | Freshwater microbial communities from Lake Fryxell liftoff mats and glacier meltwater in Antarctica - MAT-03 (spades assembly) (version 2) ...
CGAAAGATCCATATCGATCTGCCCGCCGGCGTCGAAATGTTGCTCCAGTACGACCTGATTTTGCATATTTACCACCACGACCCTGGCAGCCGCTTCCCCAGGCTGCCGGATCGACAGCCAGCGCGTGGTTGGATTTGGAAACATTTTTAAAACGGGCGATTCCGCACTTGCAACACTCGTGGTAGCGGCGTCAACCACCTCGTCGATGGCGCGGAGCAGGGAATACTGGATATTGGCGGCAAAGGCGTCGTGACCTAATTCCCAGATCATAATGCCCGAAACTTCAGCCAGCGCCAATTCGGTTTTCTCCTGAATCGTGGGAATGCCGTTCCAGTATTTCAAGCCTACGTTGTCTATGTCCGCATTGGCTGGATCCTGGTTCACAATACCCCGGAACGTAAAGGAACTCACCGGAATAGCCCCGAAATCATAGCCGTAAAATGGTACGCCTAAGGTAAGTTTGGCCGGCGCGACACCCTGATTTTGCCAATACTGGATACACTCCTGCGCCCACCAGTACGGCGAGTGCTGGCCCGGATTGGAAGGCGCCCAGGGGCCGGTGAGGTCGTACACCATCATGTTCACCCAATCGAAAGCGGCCAGGGCCTGGTTGGTGATTTGCGGGTATCGGTATTCGCCGGGCAAAGCGGCTGTCAATGGTTTATTGATGGCGTTCAGGGCTGTTTTTAACTCGAGGATAAAAGGGCTGTACCAGCTCTGAATGTATTGCCATTCCAGGTCGACGTCCACCCCGTCCAGGTTTTTGGACTGTACGTATTGTACTATTTTTTGGATAAAAGCAGGCCGGTTCGCCGGCTGGGCCAAGTAGTTCCAGGTAGCGTCCTGATTGGGCGTGAGATAGCCCCCTGCCAGGGAGACAAATACCTTGCAATTGTGCTGATGGGCTATATTGACGGCATTCGTAATGCTCACCCCGGCGAAAGACAAAGTACCCGAAGAATCCGGATTGGCAAAAGCGATGTTAACGTGGTTAACCCGCTCGAACTCGATGTCGTTCAGGTAGTTAAAACGGTAAGTAGGCAGGTAGCCGACCACTTTAAAGTCTTGGGCGAGTACTTGTTGCAGGCAGAAAAGCAGGAAAAAAGTCAGGATTTTTTGCATCGTAAATCGGTTTGGCTGAATAAACGCCAAAGATAACATTTTCGATTGTCTACCTTTGAAACAAAAAAGACTTTTAAATTTTGTAAAGCGCAGATTTCCACGCGTTTAAACCTACAGATAAATATGGTTGCAATTATTATGGGCTCCGATTCCGATCTGCCGGTTATGCAAAAGACCGCAGACATTTTGAGCGCGCTGTCTGTACCTTTCGAAATGACTATCGTGTCGGCTCACCGCACCCCCGAGCGCATGTTTCAATTTGCCAAAACGGCGCACGAACGCGGCATCCGGGTCATCGTTGCCGGCGCTGGCGGCGCGGCGCATTTGCCCGGTATGGTGGCCGCCATTTCCCCCCTGCCTGTTATTGGCGTGCCGGTGAAATCGTCCAATTCCATTGATGGATGGGACAGTATTTTATCCATCCTGCAAATGCCGGAGGGCGTGCCCGTAGCCACGGTAGCCCTCAATGCCGGCCGAAACGCCGGCATTCTCGCGGCCCAAATGCTGGCGACCGGCGATCCGGCGCTGTTGAAACGCATCATCGCGTTTAAAAAAACATTAGAGGAAATGGTGCTGGAAAAAGCCCGGAAGATGGAAAGTTAATCGTACGCTATTGGATTTTTCGCGGAAAAAACTCACCACAAAGTTCACAAAGTCACACAAAGTTGTTTTTTTTTACGTGGTGTGACTTTGTGAACCTTGTGGTGAATTTTAAAACCTTAAACACCACAATTTATGAACATCCTCGTAACCGGCGGCGCCGGCTTTATCGGTTCCCACACGGTTGTAGCCCTCGTGGAGGCCGGTTTTAACCCCATTATTATCGACGACTTTTCCAATTCCGAATCCCGTATTTTGGATGGCTTATACGAAATCGCAGGCCGGCATGTCACCTGCTACCGGCAGGATTGCAACAATGCCGACACGCTGCGCCACATATTTGACCGGGAAAAAATAGCGGGCGTGATCCACTTTGCCGCTTTTAAAGCCGTGGGGGAAAGTATGGCCGAACCCTTAAAATATTACCGCAACAACCTCGGTGGGCTCATCACCCTGCTGGAAGTGATGGTGGAAAAAGCTATACCAAACCTCATCTTTTCTTCTTCCTGCACGGTATACGGCCAACCCGATGCGCTCCCGGTCACCGAACAGACGCCCGTAAAACCTGCGGAATCGGTGTACGGCAATACCAAACAGGTGGGCGAAGAAATTTTGCGCGACACTACGGCGGCCGGCAATCTCTTGAAAATCATCTCCTTGCGGTATTTCAATCCGATCGGTGCGCATCCCTCCGCCGCAATCGGCGAATTGCCGCTCGGTGTTCCGAACAACCTCGTACCATTCGCAACCCAGGTCGCCGCAGGTATACGCCCATCGGCCACGATATTCGGCAACGATTACCCGACCCCCGACGGCACCTGTATCCGCGATTACATACACGTCATGGACCTGGCAGAAGCGCACGTAGCCGCCTTGAAACACCTGTTGTCTGCTGCCGTACCAACGCTATACGACATTTTTAACATCGGAACCGGACAGGGAAACAGTGTGCTGGAAGTGATCCATACCCTGGAAGAAGTAAGCGGTAAAAAAATGAACTATCAAATTGGTCCCCGCCGCGCCGGCGACGTGGTGGCGGTGTATGCAGATGCGTCGAAAGCGCAAACCGAGCTGGGCTGGAAGGCCTTCCGTACCTTGCGCGAAGCCCTCGCGGATGCCTGGCGCTGGCAGCAGAAACTGGCCAAAATTTAACCGAATGTTCCAATATCTGAGCCAGTCTTTTCGGAGCCTTTTTATTACCGGTTTAGCCGTGTATGCCCTCGCCGCTTTTTGCAGCGAAGGCTACCACCACCCGGATGAACATTTTCAGATACTGGAGTTTGCCGGCTTCAAAACGGGTAAATCACCGGCAGCGGATTTGCCCTGGGAATTTCAGGAAAAAATTCGCCCTGCCTTACAGCCGGCCATGGCCTTTGGAATTATTAAGTCACTGAATGTCATTGGGTTAGAGAATCCTTTTACCCTGGCGCTTTTGATGCGTCTGCTCGGCGCAGTGTTGACGTTGTTGCTTTACAGACGCCTGAGCCGTATGTCGGCCCCGGAGTTTTCAAACGAACAATCGGCCAAACTCCTGCTTCTTTCCGCTATTTTTTTATGGTTCATGCCCTACCTGGCCGTGCGGTTTTCATCTGAAAACTGGGCTGCGCTCAGTTTTTTAGCGGCCGTAGCAGTAATACCAGGCAGTGGCAGTAGGCAGGGCGCAGGGCCCACTGCCACTGCCGGTTTCCTGCTCGGGTTGTGCTTCTTTTTTCGTTTTCAAATGGCGTTCGCCATTGCCGGCGTATCGGCCTGGCTGTTGTTCCGGCAACGTGTACCAGCAGCGCATTTTGCCTTTTTTGTGCTGGGCGGTTTGGGCGGGGCTGCCCTGGGGTTTGCGGCAGATTATTGGTTTTACGGCGAACTGGTCTGTACGCCCTGGAATTATTTTCAGTCCAATATTATCCAGGGCAAAGCTTCGGAATTCGGGGTGTCGCCCTGGTGGTTTTATGTGCCGGAATTCGTGGTACGGGCTATTCCGCCCATCAGCGTAGTGCTGCTGGGTTTGGCCGCCATTGGCCTGTACCGAAAACCCGGGCACGTTTTTACCTGGGCCCTGGTTCCTTTCATATTGGCGCATATTGTGGTCGGGCACAAGGAAATGCGTTTTTTATTCCCCATGGTTTTCCCGGTTTTGTTCCTGGCGGCAGTCGGATGGGAATCCCTGGCAGCGCGCTGGCAAAACAGCAAAATCACAAAAGTAATTCTTCGTTTGTGCTTGTTTGTCAATGCAATAGCGCTGATATTCGTCTGCACGCAGCCGGCACAGGAGCGCCTGCCATACTTCCGTTTTTTGTACAGGTATACGAAGGAAAAACCGTCAAGACTGTACGTGGAAAAGGAAAATCCGTACCGGTTGGTCGGTATTCGCTCCCATTTCTACGAAGCCCCAAACCTGAATGTGCAGGTCGTCGACCACTTTGAGATGCTGCATGACAGCGTACTCCACAAAGGCGATTTATTGTTGCACCGGCAGCCAGCCCTGCCGCCCGGGCCATTGAGCAGGCGTGTGGAACGTATTTACACTTATTTCCCGGATTGGGCGCTTCAGTACAATGTCAACAACTGGCAGGACCGCTCGCGGATCTGGAGTATATACGAAGTAAAATAAGAGAAGAACAGGATGACGGAGGATGGCAAATCCAGGCATGGCGCCTGGTCTACATCGTGAATTTATTCAATCAAACCCCGGCCTTCCTTTACGATTTTTTCCTCTTTTACCAGTTTTTTCATCAAGCGGTCCAAAATACCGTTGATAAAATCTTTGCTTTTGTCGGTGGAATAGACCTTCGAGATTTCTACGAACTCGTTGAGCGTCACTTTAGTTGGAATCGTCGGGAAATAGAGCAATTCACAAAGCGCCATTTTGAGCATGATCATATCCAGGATGGCCACGCGGTCGGCGTCCCAGTTTTTGAGGGTCGGTTCGATGTGCTCGAGCAGGGTTTGATCTTCCTGGCAGGTTTTACGCAACAATTGCTCCCCGAATTCGCGCACTGTTTCATCGGCGGGTTCGAATTCTTTGTAAAACTCCCCGCTCAGCGGCATGGCCTTAATGGTCTTTTTGATGGCGCCCACTACCAGTGATTCATCATCCTGCAGGTTGTTGTAGCGGTCTTCCGACATTTCGACAAACAGGTCGTGGTTGGCCAGCAAGCGGTACAACTCCAGCAAAATTTTGATGTGATCTTCATTCGCAGGCGCTTCTAACGCCAGGTAGGCTTTGTACTCCGGCGTATCGTTGAAGGCCTGGTACATGCTGCGGATATGGTCCTCATCCACATTCTCGTTCAATTTATACTTGGCAACCACGTTCAGGAATGCGACGTGGTTGGCCAGACTCTGGGTACATGGATTGGAATATAAAATGGGTTTGAAGACCTTGTCGTTATCCGTAGGCAAATGCTTCGCCGAGCGGTTGGCCGCATCTTTTTCAGCGTATTGCGTTACTTTAAGCAGGAGATGCAGGTGGAAAATGTACAGTTCGTAGGCTTTCCAGATGCCATCGTTGTATTCTTTTACCAAATTCGGGAAAGCGAGTTGTTCATCCCGGTTGAGCATATAGAGTAACTGCATCACCTTAATGCGAACGCTGCGACGACTAAGCATAATATTTCAAAGGACTTTTTTGCGTGTGATTGGGTCGTGGAATTGCGGTGCAAAGAAAAGAAAAAAGTTTGAAGGCCTACTCCTTTATTAATTTTCGTGTGATAATTCCGTCTGCTGCTTGTAAAACCAGGGTATAAACGCCTGCCGGCAGCTGCCCGAAATCGGCTATGATCTGCGTTTCAACAGCCTCTACATGGGCGGTCCAAAGCGTTCGCCCAAAAGCATCCGACAAGCGGGCCTGCACCGGCTGGGGATTTACCAACTCAAAATTGATCCGGACAGGGCCTGAAACAGGGTTCGGAGAAAGATCAAATCTGTGCACCGCAAGCGGGCCCTGTACGCCGACAACGGAATCGTCGGTGATCACAATATCGTCGATTTGAAGGATAAAGTCGCAATCGGAATTATGCAGGAAGGCGATATAGATCGTTTCACCCAAATAAGCGGACAAATCCACCGAATGCGGTTCCAGGCGGCCATTCAAAAATTCTACCATGGCCACGTCATCATAATTTAAGAAAAAATAGGCGTCGTTTGTATAGGTATTGGCATGAACATAAGCGTTGGGCGTATACAAATAATCGGCTGGATCAAGGGATGTAAACGCAGGGCCGGATAATTGCCGGATCATTTGGGCTGCTTTGAACAGGGTATCGGTAAAAGCATCTGGAAAATTCGTGGTCGTAGAAACCATAACAACGTAACCATCCACAAACGAGGGACCATCACGGGAAAGAGATTTCCAATTCAGCCTCGCTTCGGCGCCGTTCAGATGAACCGGCGGTGTAATAAGCCAATTGCGGTTTTTAGGTCCGCAAGGAAACACATCCCCGCTATTATTGAGCCAGGAGCAACTGGTAAATGCATAGTTTTCTGCCGGATCCCCTGATTCAGCTGCATCCTGGGCAACAACCCAGCCATACGTATCATCGGTAAAACAAGTCTGCGGCTGGCCATCCTCGTCGTAATTCACCCAGCCTGTATTAAAACCGGTGGGAAAGGAATCGGCAAAAAAAGTGCCTTGCGCCCGTTCCAGCAAAAGGGTATCATAGGCCTGGGGTGGCGTAAAAGGCTGGGCGCACAGGCCCGACCCGAGCATGAGACATGCAAGTAAAAAGTTGTGTTTCATTTGTTTGCGTTGTGTATCATCCAATTTTCATATTCCGCTTGCAACACATCCCTCCTGACCGACACCACTCCCGGAAATTCACAAACCTGCCCGCCTGCAAGGTTGGACAGCGTGGCTATCGTATCCATATCCAAACCCGCCGCCAGCCCAAGCGCAGCAACACTGATCACCGTATCCCCTGCCCCACTGACGTCGGCAACCGTTCGCGCAACCGTTGCGTAAAGCCGGCCCGGCGCCGTTCCATCATCCAAAAATAATCCTTTTTCCGACAGTGTGAGCATCGTAATACCATTTTGCAGTTTTTCCCTTAAAAAAGCCGAAGCTTGTTGCAAAGAATCCAGCGTCGTTTGTACGGGAAACGTGGCACTGTCCCGGATTTCTTTTAAATTCGGTTTGAACAAATCAACCCCGACGTACGCGAAGAAATTAGATTTTTTTGGGTCGACGGCCGTCAGTACCCCCCGCGCCCGGGCAGCGGCGATGACGGCCTTGATGACCGGTCCGGTGAGCACGCCTTTATTGTAATCCTGCAAAATGACGACCTTTATATGGCGTTCATCGAGCAAACGGATGACGGTGGCGATCAATTTTTCCGCCTCTCCGGCATTCAAATCATGGGTGTCTTCCCGGTCGATCCGGATCATCTGCTGGTTGTTGCCCAGGACGCGGGTTTTTACCGTGGTCCGCCGCGTGTCGGAAAATACGATGCCGGATGCGTCGATACCGTTATCGGGTAGAATCCGCCGGGTCATAGCCATTCCGTCCTCGTCGTTGCCCACCACGCTGCACAATATCGGGATACCGCCCAGCGAACGCACGTTGAGCGCCACATTGGCAGCTCCGCCAAGGCGGTCTTCCGTAGCCTGCTGTAAAACGACCGGTACCGGCGCTTCAGGGGAAATACGCGTTACGGCGCCGGTGAGGTAGCGATCGAGCATCACATCGCCTATGATCAGGATTTCCTGGTGGTCAAATTTTTCAAATATGTTCATAATTTATGAGGGTTTAGAAGGGTTGATTGCCAAGATATTATAACCAGGGCTGCGTTTAAAATTGCCGCCAAATCTCCACCTCCTTTCAAAAGTTCAGGACAAACTAGATCACAGAAAGAAATTCGCGAAAATCCGCGTCCCACTATCATCAAGAAGGGGCGACTGTTATGCAGACTTCTTTTTCCAATACCGCAGCAAACCCGCCACCGACATAAAAGACGGATTGGCGGCCTCGTAGCGTTTGCGGCCGGCCTCGTCGATGCCGGCGGCTGCAAGTTCCGCCTGTATATATTCCTGGAAAAGTGGAATGATCTCCGCTGCGGGCTTTTGTTTCATGTAATATGGCTTCATCCACGCGGCCCAATCCAGCAGCCGTTGTTCGAGGGCGTCGAGATGCGCATTTTTGTCGCTTATTTTACCAAAATGGGTCAGGTACAGGGTTTCTACCGGCAATTCCCGCAGCAGCTGAATGGAAGCCTGCCAATCCTCCACGTTAATATCAGGCGGCGGGCAGGGCGGCGCTACGATCCCGTCGCCAATTTTTACGCCGGCTACATCGCCGGTAAATATCACGGTGGAGGATGGATGGTGGACGGCAGACATTGGGTCTTCCAACATCCAGGCGATGTGGTGGACGGCGTGGCCAGGCGTGTACCATGCTGTGAAATGCAGGCCGCAGGCCGCAATGGTTTCGCCATGTATGGGCGCATGTAACTGTGCTTCCGGGATCGGGCGCATCTCCCCCCAAAGCGTATCCATTTGATCCTGATAAATCAAACGGGCCGAATTGTAGAGCTTTTCAGGCGCGGCTAAGTGCGGCAGCCCTTTCGGATGCACGTAAATAGTGGCTCCTTTTTCGGCGAAAGCCCAAGCCGCGCCGGCATGGTCGAAGTGGATATGGGACAGGAATACATGCTGAAAATCAGCCACCTGGAAACCGTTTTGGTGCAAAGCCTGCTCCAGTTGCGGGAAGCTGGAATAAGGGCCGGTTTCCACCAGGGCAAGGCCTCCCGGGCCTTCAACTACGAATACGGCAATGGCTTGCTGAAGGCCCAAAAATTCAAGATCGAGGGTGTGGATTTTCAATGTATACGTTTTACCCTTTGAGCGCTTCCCGGGCGATCACCAATTTTTGAATCTCCGAAGTACCCTCGCCGATGGTGCAAAGTTTGGAGTCGCGGTAGAATTTTTCCACCGGAAAATCCTTAGTGTAGCCGTAGCCGCCGTGAATCTGAACCGCGTCGGTACTCACCGCTACAGAGACCTCGGAGGCATAATATTTAGCCATGGCGGCTTGTTTGGTGCATTTTTCACCGGCGTCTTTGAGTAAACCTGCTTGGCGGGTCAACAACTCTGCGGCTTCAATTTTGGTGGCCATGTCGGCTAGTTTGAAACTGATCCCCTGGAAATTAGCGATCGGCTGGCCGAACTGCCGGCGTTCCTTGGCGTATTTGACCGATGCTTCGTAGGCGCCCTTAGCGATCCCGAGGGAGAGCGCTGCGATAGAAATACGCCCGCCATCGAGGATTTTCATGGACTGTACAAATCCTTCTCCTTCCAGGCCGAGCATCTGGCTTTCATGCACCCGGCAATTATCGAAGATCATTTCGGCCGTTTCGCTGGCGCGCATACCGAGTTTGTTTTCTTTTTTTCCGGCCAAAAAACCCGGCGTTTCGCGTTCCACTATGAAGGCGCTCATGCCGCGGCTATCGAGTAATTCGCCGGTGCGTACGATAACCACCGCCACATTGCCGCTTTTGCCGTGGGTAATCCAGGATTTTGTGCCGTTGATGACCCAGTATGCTCCATCCCGTTGGGCCACGCATTGCATCCGGGCGGCATCAGAACCGGTATTGGGCTCCGTGAGTCCCCAGGCGCCAAGCCATTTGCCCGTGGCCAATAAAGGCAGGTATTTTTGCTTCTGCGCTTCGTTTCCGAATGCAAGGATATGGTTGGTACACAGCGAATTATGCGCCGCAACGCTCAAGCCGATGGACCCACATACTTTGGCAATTTCTTCAATTACCGTAATGTATTCCTGGTAGCCCTGCCCGGCGCCGCCATATTCCGTAGGCACCAAAACGCCGAGGAAGCCCTGTTGCCCGAGCTGATGAAAAAGTTCTTTGGGAAAGTGCTGAACTTCGTCCCATTCCATCACGTGCGGACGAATGAAAGTCTCCGCAAAATCGCGTGCACTTGTTCGGATGAGTTGTAAATTCTCGGCGCTCTCTGACGTATGACCCATGTTTGTTATCTGCTAATACTTTGTGGTGGAGTGCAAAGGTAAGGGGAAAGTTGAAAATGAACCATCCTGAATTTCTTCCAATGTCTTACTCCATATCCACCTCCATTCGATTATCCTCCGGCACACGGTCGATCAACTTATTATACGGATCAATGCCTGCCCGCACAGGTTTGCCGGTAACAGTCACCTTGATGCTGTGTTCGCCATTGGTCAGGCGGTGCTTTTGAAGGTAGAGCGTTTGGGTAAGTTTTTTGCCGTTGCCCTCTACCTTGTCGTCGGTGAAAATGCCGATGTCGATGTAATCGTTCATACCGGGCGCTTCGGTTTCAACGCCTTTTTCATCGGCATACATCTTTCTTGCTTTGACCTGTATGGTAACTTCATACTGATTCTCCCCTGTTTTTTGGGCCTTGGCGCTTAAAATCCGGTTTTCGTACAAGGCAATTTTCAGCCAGGAATCCTCCAGATAATAGCGTAGCGAGTCTGGCGTAACTTTTTCCACAAAAGCGTACAAATCATAACTACCGGGAAATGGCGGGATCTCTTTCAGGGCAAAACTGTCCCGAAATGCACGGATGGCGCCGTTCAGTTTTTCTTCGCCAATATAGTCTTGCAAGGCATAAAGGATAATACTGCCCTTTTGATACCACTCGTAGGGCCGGTTGCAATTGATGAACACGTTTTCCTTTTTACTCTCTTGTGCTCGTCCGCGCAGGTAGCCGTCGAGATCGTATTTCAGGAAACTTTGCACGTTGTCGGGGCCGTATTTCTGCTTGGCGATCATCAGCGCCGAGTATTCGGCCAGCGACTCGGAAATGAGATTGGCGCCCCGGGTATAGTTGGGCGACACCTGATGGCCCCACCACTGGTGTGCCAGTTCGTGCGCCGTCACGTAATAGGCGTAGTCGTAGTCATTCGGATCGCTGAAATCGGCGAACCAGCCGAAATCCTCCGAATAAGGAATGGTATTCGGAAACGACTGTGCGAACACGGCGTAACGCGGGAACTCCAGGATGCGGACCTGCCGAAACTGATAGGGACCGAAGTTGTGGTGGAAATAAGTCAGCCCGTCTTTGAGCGAGGCCACGAAGCGCTCCAGGTTGTAGGCGTGTTCGTAGTGATGAAAGATTTCGATGTTCACTTCCCGGCCTTCGGGCGACGTCCATTTGTCGCGCAGCACCGTGTAGCGCGCCGACACGAGGTTAAAAAAGTAATCGATCTTGCTGTCCTGTTTGTAGTGGAAATAATGGCGATCGCCCTCCGTCCACTCGCGTTGCAGGTAACCCGGCGCCACGGCAATCTGGTCGGGTACGGTGCTCACGATACATTCGAAGGTAATAAAATCCGCGTCGTCGTTGAACAACAGGGTGCGTTCGCCATAAGGGTCGCGGTGGGGCGGCAGCTCGTCGGGTTTTTCCGGCAATCCGTACTTTTTCCGATCTTCATCGCTCTCCATTTCCTGCCCCTGGTCATAACCGATCGAGGGGATGCCGCTGCTGGTGAAGGTACCGTTTTCAAGTATCTCGCGGCGGTAACCGCTGTTGACAAATCCCGGATTTTTGATGGTTGTTCGCACTTCCAGCGTAGCCGTGTCGCCTGGCATCAGCGGACGGGGCAGGGCAAAAACGCGGTAGCCGCCCGTATCGGGTTCGGAATAGAAAAAGCTCAGCGCCGGACGGGGCATGAGGTCGAATTTTGATACGGTAAGTGCTTGATTGTCAAAGCGTACACTATAGTGTTGGCCGTCCGGGGAAAGCAGGTGCAAGGAATCTATACGTTGGTCGGTTTTGTTCCTGATTTTTAAAACCGCCCGCATATTGAGGCTGCGTGTTTCAGGGAATATATCGGCGTAGAGCATCAGGTCGGTTACCTTCGGCTGTGGAATGCGTTCGTATTTTTTATAGCGTTTTTCGTACTCGGCCAGCAGTTTTTTCTGCTCGTCGCTGCCGCGGAAATTGTTCACCACGCTCACATTGTAGTAAATGAAACCCGCGCTGCCGAGCCACACCAGCATCAGCGCCGCCAGTCCGAGGCTGAAACGCGGGTTCCAGCGTTGCCGGAAGCTCTGCCAGCGCATTTTCCAGCTTTGTTCGGCGCCGCGCGACCACAAGAGGGCCGCCATGAACAGCAGTATGAATCCGAACGCCGTCCAGTACAGGTTGAACCAGAACAAAGGCGCGGCAAAGTGCCCGAAACCGTTCATGTCCGAGATCAGGTAATCGGGTTTGTAGCTGTAAAAAGCCAGGTTATAGTTGTATTGCAGGAAGTTCCGCAGCACAAACATGACGATCCAGATGCCCAGTCCGACAAAATGGCCGAGGAACTTGTTGTTGACCAAGGCGTGCACGAAGAAGGCCAGCATCGCCATTTGCAGGTATTCCCAAAACGTGATCGCGTATAAATCGATCAGGTAGAAGTCAAACTTGAAATTGAAAAACCCGTGCGCGACCTGCACCGTCACGCCCACCAACATCGGGATCGTGGCCAGCAATAAACAGATACCGACGATGGCCAGAAATTTAGAACCCAGTTGCACCCAATTGGGCACGGGCAGGGCATCGCCGATGTTGGCAAAACGTGTAGCGCGGTCGCGATGCACGGTTTCGCCCGCGTAAAACATCAACAGGATAAAGACAAACAAGCCGTAGTTATAGGTTTTAAACAACAACATATTCATCGTCAAAGGCCGGTCGGGAACGCCGTATTGCAGGTTGCCGATCCAGTCGTCGAGGAAGAGAAAAATGACTGCGCCGAGCATAATGGAGATAAAATACGTATCGCGCACGATGTTGAGAAACTCCAGTTTCCCCAAATTCCAGAGATTGGCCCAACTGAGGCGGCGTGAAAATTGCCGCAACGCAACCGGCAGCGCCAGGCGGCCCGGCGCCGGGACAGATTTTTCTTTGTTTACCTGTTTGCCCCCGCTTCCGCTGCTGACAAAGCGCTGGATGCTGAACCTGAAATAAATACCGAGTATCGTCAACAGCCCGATGCCCATCCATAAAACCCTGTTCCACAACAAATTGCCTTGTAATGGCACTAACTGGGTGTTTTGCTCGGCGGGGGTCAGGTATTTTGTCGCATTGGTGAGGGTATTGAGGGCAAAGGGATCGAGTAAGTCAACCAGGTTTCGGTTTTCGAGGTCGCGCACCAGAAAATTCGCCAGCAAATACAAGATAAACAGCAGAATGGAAGCCGAGTACAACACCCGGTTGTTGCGGGTGAGGGCTACCAAGCCGAAAAAGAGGCAACTCGTGAAAAAGAGGCTGGGCAGAAAAATGGTGACAAATGGCCAAAGGTAATAGCCCGCTACGTTGGGGCCGAAGCGCTCGGGTTTGGCCCAATCGAATACAGGACCCAACCAGCTGCCGAGCACGTAACCCGCAATCGCTCCGGTGCTGATGAGCGTCAACACCAGAAATGAACCCCAGAACCGTCCCCAGAAATAAGCCCCGCGCGAAACCGGGGTAGACAACAGGTATTCCTTCGTTTGGTGTTCGATGTCGCGGTACAGCGGCACGCCCATCACGGCAGAGCTGATGAGCACGCAGTAAATACCCAAAATGCTCATGTACGCGCTGATGGTAGCGGGTGCGTTGTGAAAGACTTTTTCGCTGGCGGAAGTGCCGCCATTGGCGACAATGAGCGCGGTAAGCGCCAGCAATATGAAAAAATAAATGTACGTTGCCGGCCGGCGGAGACGGTATTGGAGCTCGAAGGAAAAGATGGATAGGAACATAAGGTGAAAAGGGAATGATTGAGTGTTAGGTCGAATTCCTGAATTATAACGTCACAAGATCCATTTTCTCCGAAATCGCGCGGAAATATACGTCCTCTAGAGAAGGCTCCATAGATGCAAAGCCCTCGCCCGGGTTCGTATCGTTGGCGATGCGGATGAACAGCCGGCCTTCGCTCAGATTGGTCGCGATAACCCGGTAGTTTTCGCGGTACTGGTCTACCTCGTCTTTCGAGATGGATTTGGCCCAGATGCGTCCTTCGAGCATCTTCACAGCCTCGTGCGGCGAGCCGACGAACAACACCTCTCCGCCGCAGATGATGGCGAAGCGTTTGCAAAGCGTCTGCACATCTTCCACGATATGGGTGCTGAGGATGACGATGGTGCTTTCGCCGATTTCGCTCAGCAGGTTGTAAAAACGGTTTCGTTCGGCCGGGTCGAGGCCGGCGGTGGGCTCGTCCACAATCAGCAGTTTCGGGTTACCGAGCAGCGCCTGCGCGATGCCGAAGCGCTGTTTCATGCCGCCGGAATAGGTGCCCAGGTTGCGCTTGCGTTCCGCCCAAAGGTTGACTTTTTGCAGCAGGGCTTCAACGGTCTGTTGGCGTATGCTCCGGTCGGCCAGTCCCTTGAGCCGGGCGATATGATCGAGCATCAGTTCGGCGCTGACGCGGGGATACACGCCGAATTCCTGGGGCAGGTAGCCGAGCTGCTGGCGCACGGCTTCGTGCTGACGCAACACATCAATCGCGCCTAAATGAATGCTGCCGGAACTGGCATCCTGGAGCGTGGCGATGGTGCGCATCAATGTGGATTTTCCGGCGCCGTTTGGGCCGAGCAAACCGAACATGCCCTGCGAGATCGTCAACGAAACGCCGTTGAGGGCCTGCACGCCGTTGGCATACGTTTTAGTCAGGTTTTCGATGACCAATTCCATGTGATGAGATTGTTTTTCTGGTTGAAGATGTCAATAATTTGCGAAGGCGAAATATATCACTGGTTTGGGATTTACGCGTCATGGTCCGGCAAATAAAAATTGCTTTTTATTCCTCTATAAAAAACGAATAAAATTTTTCCACCTGGGTTCCGAAACGATCGCGCGCCCAAACCCGGAATTCCAGGCCATCACCGGCTTGCAGCGGCCCGCCGCCGGGATAAGACAATTCATCGATATGGACATCGGCATTAATACTTAAACCATTGCTGTGAATACCTTCATCGCCGGTCAGCACCCCGCCAAATTTTCCGTCTACCGAATAGGACAATTCCCATTCGGTGATAAATTGGTCGTCAGGATCCGGGTCGGTGGTGTTGATTTGTACCCGGAAATTCACCTGATCGGGCAGGGAACGGGAACCGGAATTATCGCGGTCGAGCCAGAATACGTCGTAGCGTTCAAGTTCGAGGGGATATGGATCGCGGTCGCAACCGGCGTTGATAAGCACGGTAGTGAGCAGGAGCAAAAAGATTGTCTTTTTCATGGTCTTAATTTTTGCCGCAAACGTACGTGCAGGGGCTATGACTGTCAAGGGGGTAAATCGGGTTTAGGATGGATTTAACGCTTGGGGATTTACATATTAAAAATTTAACAGTTTATTGGTTCCCGGTTTTTCTGCAAATGATGCGCCCGGCCTTACTTTTCTGCTTGCACATTTAAGCATCTGTTACCTTTACCCCATGAATCTCCTCCGCAAACTGCGCCGTCGCCTCCACCCGTATAAAACCATCCAGGACGATTACCTCACCCGTATGCGCGGCTCGGTAGCCGGTGAGGGCATGCTGCACGAAGGCAATATCTATTGTTTCGACTACGTCTTTCGCCATTTGCCAACAGCCGGCGCGGTATTGGAGATCGGCTCGTTCGGCGGTATGTCGACCAATGTTATTTCCTGGCTGCTGCGCAAACACGGCGTGCGACGGCCTTTTTTTACCTGCGACCCCTGGGTTTACGGCGGGTATTACGACCAAATCAAGGGAGACGACGCCCAGTACATGGCGCATTTTGAAGGATCTGCATCCATCACCCGCAGCGAATACACCGGGTTTATCCGGGACAGTTTTATCCGCAGCACCCGTTTGTTCAGCCGGGAGGCATTGCCGCACACATTGCAACTTACTTCGGATGATTTTTTCCGGGCCTGGCGGGCCGGGGAGGTATCGGAGGACGTATTCGGCAATCAAGCTCCGCTTGGCGGGCCGCTTTCCTTTGTTTATGTGGACGGCGATCACACCTACGAAGCCGCCCGACGCGATGCGGAGAATGCCCTGGACCTGCTTGTGCCCGGCGGCTTCCTGTTGCTCGACGATTCGGCCGATTTCTGGAATTTCGGAAGCGTGCGGCTGGCGCGGGAATTGCGACGCTTGAAAGGCTTGGAACTGGTTATGAAAAACCCGAATTACCTATTCCGGAAAATGGCTTGAGGCTGTCTCACAAGAGTTTTAGGAGGTTTATCATACCCTACGCGGTTTGGATGCTGATTAATGGCCGATATTTTTTTCTACCATAATGCCACCGCTACGCGGTTTTTATACAAACTTAAATGCAGTTTGTTGGACAAAGAACTGTAGCGGTTTAGAACGGCGGTTTCGTGCCAAAGATTTTCAGAAATCTTATATCTAAACCCTCTAAACTTTTCTAAACCCTCTAAACCAGACAGCGCTTCAATACCCCTTTCCCCCCACCCCATTCCGAAACATCTCCACGCACTTCCGATCCTGCAAGGTCACAAAAACCGTTTTACCGTCTTTGCCGCCGAAAGTCAGGTTGCTCGTCTTTTTTCCTTTCGTGGCAATTTCCCGAATCAATTTTCCCTGCGGCGAAAAAACGGCCACCCTGCCGTTACCCCAGCGCGTGACGTAGAGATTGCCTTTTCGATCGCATTTCATACCGTCCAAACCGCCGTCGCCGAAGCTTGCAAAAAGGCGCTTGTTGGCCACACCTTCCACAGTCACGTCGTAGGCCCAGATGTTGCGCTGGACGGATTCGTTGACGTACAAGGTACGCTCGTCCGGACTGAGTTCGATGCCGTTGGAGGTACCCATGGCGCCATCGAGTAAAACGGCTTTGGCGTCGGGGGTGATTTTCCACAACTGCCCGGTTCCTTTAGCCCAGTTCGGGTCGGAGGCATACAGCACATCGGCCCGGGAAATACACAGGTCGTTGGGCTGGTTGAAGCGATCATCGTGGCAAAAAACGCTGACTTTTTTTGTCAAAGGGTCGATTTTCAGCACATTATGGCCTGTAAAATCAGCCAGAAGCAGTTCTCCTTTACTATTGAATTGAATGCTGTTGGCCGTGCTGCCGGCCGGCAATTCTACAAAAATTTCGGCCTTGCCGCCGGGGCGCACTACGCCGACGGTGCCGTCTTTTTGGTAATTGACCACATACAGATTGCCGGCTTTATCCATGCGCGGGCCTTCGCAGTTTTCGGTGAAGGAGTTTTCCGGGGTTAGGTCGGTGACGGTATATAGTTTGGAGGCCGTGCAGGCGCTGAGGCCGCATAAGAGAAGAAGACAGGCGCTTGTTTTCACGATAGATGTTTTTGTTTAGAGGGTTTAATGGGTTTAGGGGGTTTAGGGGGTTTAGATGGTTTAGTTTTTTGATTGTGGGGTATAAATGACGAGGGGTGCATTGCAAACTTTCGCATCCGCCCCATCTTAAAGAGGCTGTCTCCTGAGTCGACATTTGCTGGTAGCGCGGCGTTTACGCCGCCGGTACAAGGCCATTTATGGCCGTTTATATCGATAAATACGGCCATAAATGGCCTTTCACCGGCGGCGTAAACGCCGCGCTACCATTAACACCCACTTAGATGCACCCTCATCAGGGATGAAAGCGAAGATTTGCAATGCACCCATGACGAGGTTGTTTCTTAAGGTTAAATAATTCACCACAAAGTCACACAAAGTTTATTTATAAAAAACTGAATATCAATCAATTAAACTTTGTGTGACTTTGTGTACTTTGTGGTGAATTGACTTTTGAGACAACCACTGAATTACATCAGTACACTTTTATCAAACTAACCCCATGCCCGTAAACCTCGGTCTTAAAGGATTTTCCAAATTTCCCCAGGTCCTTTTGCCGCCACAAGTCGCGCACTTTTTTATAATCTTTTAAACCCAGATCAGCCCATTTTACGGTGATTTTCCGGTCTGTATTCGTCAGGTTAAAAATCCCGACGGCCCGGCTCCCATCGGCGAGTTCTTTGACCCAAACCTGGTAATCGTCTTTGACCAGCATAGGGGTAGCGGCTTTGCCCAGCGCGTCCTGATCGATGGCCAGCACCTCGTTGTTGGCCAGCAGGTTATAGGTGAAGTCATCGATCCGTGACAGGTCGCAACCGATGAGCATGGGCGCAGACTGCAAGGCCCAAAGGCTGATGTGGGTGTATTGTTCCGAAGGCGTCAGACGGGTCTGGTGCAGGTTATCGCCCCAGCCGACCCAACCCACGATGAGCATATCCGGGTCGTTCCAATGGCCCGGCCGGGCAAAAGGCGCGCTTTTCCCCTGCGAAAATCCGATCCCCTGCAGGCTTTCCCAGGTGTCTACAATATCACCGGTGGTGCGCCAAAGGTTGCCGCCCACCGCTTCACCCCATTGCCACACGTTGCCCATACCGTACTGGCACAGGGAATATACGATGTCGCGGCCGGTGTTGTTGAGTGCGGCACGCATCACCTCGTAAGGCTTTTTCAACTCGGCCAGATCGGGGTTTTGCGGCGCAATGCGCTCGTAGGAACACCAGTCATATTTAAGGTAGTCGATGCCCCAGTCGGCCCAGGTTTGCGCGTCTTGGGTTTCATGCTGCCAGCTGCCCAGATAGCCGCCGCAGGTAAACGGCCCCGGGGAAGAATAAATACCGATTTTGAGGCCGAGGCTGTGTACATAGTTCGACAAGCCTTTCATATCCGTAAATTTTTCATTGGTCCGGATGGCGCCGGTTTCCGGCGCGCGTTCCGGGGCTTCCCAACCGTCGTCGATGTTCATATACGTCCAGCCGTGGCGGATCAGGCCGCTTTTCACCATACCATCTGCCGAGGCGCGTACTTTAGGGTCACTGACGCTCAGGCCCCAGCAATTCCAGGAATTCCAGCCGAGCGGCGGCGTGAGGCAGATGTTGTTGCCGATGACGAAACTGACCACTTTGGAATCGCTTCCCAGGCTGTTGGCTGCGCCGAGGGTAACACTAAAAATCCCCCGCTCTTTGGTAATTCCGGTAATAATGCCGGTACCGGAGTCCAATTTTAGCCCGGCAGGCAATCCTTTGGCCCGGTATTGCACCGGCTGTTTACCGGAGCAGGCAATCAAATACTGGAACGGAACGCCCGGCCGGGCCCCGTATGCATCGGCATTGTTGATATGCGGCTGCGGCGATTCGGGCGGAGTCAGGAGATAGGGCGTTTCCTGGGTGGCCACACGCGTTTTTCCGGTGTTTTTTTCGGTAAAAGTATACACGACGCGGGCGCGCTCGGCGCGGGGGAAAGTCAGCGGGATCGGCAGGGTTTCTTTCGATTTCAGGCTTAGCGGCCGCTTCATTTCCCAAACCGGTTTGTTTTTATTTTTGCTGGTAAAAACCTGCGCTTTGAACTCGCCATCAATGGCTTGTGCATAGCGGTTTTCTAAATAAACGCTCGTTTCAATCTTGTCTTTTTCAATAAAACGGAGCGGATCGCGCCCGGCATTCAGGCGAACGTAATCGATCAGGTCCATCAAATCAAGATTGCGTTCCGAGCGATCAAAAAAACCGCCGCCGCCGCCACCGTCGTACACGCGTATGGCCAGCACGTTTTCGGCGTCCCAGTGCAGCGCCGGATTATCCGTCGCCAGCATATAACGCCTCTGAACGTCCCAGGCGGTCGCATAACCGTCCTTTTCCTCGGGAAACCGGCCTGTTTGGCCGATTTTTACACCATTCAGATAGACGGCATCGCAGTCGTCGATTTTTCCGAGCAAAAGGCGCAGGCTGTCTCGCAAAAAAGCCCGTTGCCGCAGGGTAGCCGGCAAGGCAAAACGGATGCGGTACCAGGCAAAGCCGTTGTAATTGTCGAAACCCTGCTGCTCCCAGTTGCCGGTGGGTAAAATCTGGCCCCAGGCCCGGTCGTCGAATTCCGCCCGGGCATAGGCCGGATCATCGCCGGTTTTAAATGTCCAGGCGCCGGAGAGGTCGATCTGGGCGAATGTAGAGGGCAGGAGTGCAAACAATGCAAGAGTGCGGAGGATGGAGTGTTTCATAATGATTGAGTTTTAACGGTTAGTGGGATTGATCCGGGGTAAGGCCGACACTGGCAGGTCTGCGACACTGCCAGGTCTTGCATTTACGAGCGCTTGACCTGGCAGTGTCGAGACCTGCCAGTGTCAAATTTCTACCGAAAAGTTTGATTGCTTCGGGCATAAGGGAAATTGCGTGCTTGATCAGGCCTTCAATTCAAAACATTTATGAATGCGGGTATTCTTAAAATCGTTCGGGATGGTCTGCAACGTGATATCGCTAACGGAAGCCGCCCGAAATGTGGCCGCAGGATCCATTTTAAACTTCCGGAAATTGGTTGAAAAAACAACGGTTCCGCCGCTTGCCGCGCGGTCCAGCACGCGGTTGAGCAGCCAGGCATGGTCGCGCTGGATATCGAAGGTGCCGTTCATCCGTTTGCTATTGGAGAATGTGGGCGGATCCACCACGATCAGATCCCAGCGATCCGTGGGGTCTTCGCGCAGCCATTCCAGGGCATCGGACTGCAACAAGGCGTGGTTTTTACCGCTAAAACCGTTGAGGGCTAAGTTGCGATCGGCCCATTGCAGGTAGGTATTGGACATATCCACCGTCAGCGTTTCGGCCGCACCGCCTGCGGCCGCATACACCGAAAAGGAGCCGGTATAAGCAAATAAATTGAGCACCCGTTTACCCTCGGCCAAGCCGCGCACCATTTGCCGGGTGTCGCGGTGGTCGAGAAAAAGGCCGGTATCGAGGTAATCGGACGGGTTGATGATAAACTTCAGGCCGTTTTCCCGCACGATGTATTCCGCCCCCTGGCGGGAAAACCGTTCGTATTGTTGCAGGCCTTTCTGGCGCTGGCGAAATTTCAGGTAGATCAGTTCCGGAGAGATACCCAGCACTTTGGATAACACACGGATGCAGCCATCCAGCCAGGCCACGTGATCGTCGGGCTCCATGCCGTGCGGGCGGGCGTATTCGGCCACGTGGAGAATATTTTCGTAGATATCCACGGCCAGAGGAAATTCCGGCATATCGTCGTCGTATACACGGTAACAGGTGACGCCTTGTTTACGCGCCCATTTGCCGATGTGTCGGTACACCTTTTCGAGCCGGTTGGCGAACATGTCGAATTTTGAATCAGAGCCCATGATTGGGTGGGTTTAGATGTTTGGGAACGGTCGGATCAGGTAACATTTTCCGTTGTAGTGATCCCGATCTGTCCGGTGAGGAGCAAGTGTACGGGACATTTTTCAGCAATTTCCATCAAACGTTGGCGCTGCGATTCGTCGAGATCGCCTTCCAGATGAATGGTGCGGGTAATATTCCTGCCGGTTTGGCCCGCTTCCTGTTTGGGATCCAGTTCAAGTTGAACGCGCACGTCGCGGAGCGGCCATTCTTTGCGGTCGGCATACATCCGGAGGGTAATGGCCGTACAGGCGCCTAAAGCGGACAGCAGCAGTTCGGAGGGGGCCATACCTTTGTCGAGGCCCTTGTTTTCCAAGGATTCATCGGCAATCAGGGTGTGCCGGCCGTTGGTAAGCAGCGTTTTATAATGTTCGGATTGAATGTGGGCGGTGATCATGTATGAAGAGCTATTAAATGAAATATGAAGTAAATTGAGGAAATTGGGATTATTGGAAGCCTGTAAATGACATGGACGCCCAAAGGTAGAAGATCGGGGGATTTTTTAGGTCTTAGCGTCTTTTTGCCTTGCATAGATTAGGTTTGCGCTAAATTAGACAGCCCTGGTTCCTTAGGAACGGTGTCAAAATAAGTTTCCAATTTCAGGCCAATTATTTTGGCGTCAGCCAACTATCTTTTGAGGCGAATAGCCGCGCTATTTAACGAAAAAGATGGGACGGATGACGGCAAAAGAATGGCATCAAATTGGGAAGTTATTTTGACACCGTTCCTAAATCTAATGCCCTTAATTTCTCTAATCTCCCTGCATGAGTATTTTCCTGCATAAGCTCCGCGACTTTTTCAGCCATCCCCGCAGCCGCGCCATCGGGCTGGTATTTGCAGCCGACGGGATGTTGTACGGCGCGTGGTCGGCCCTGATTCCGTTTATCAAAACGAAATTCGGATTGGATGAAGCGGAGCTCGGGATGTTGCTTTTTTCCCTGCCCCTGGGCATTACGGTGGCCAACCCGCTGGCGGTACTGATGATGCGCCGCTTCGGCATGCAACGCACGATCGTGGTGACCTTGTCGGTTGTAGCGTTTTGTTTTGCCCTGCCCCTGATGATGCCCGTCATCTGGGGCGTAGCGCTCAGCCTGGTGACGGCCGGGTTGTTTTTTTCCATCTTAAATGTGTCTATGAACACCGGCGCTACCGCTTTAGAGCACCAGGAAAAGATACGGATCATGTCTACTTGTCATGGGATGTGGTCGTTTGGCGCCATGTCCGGCTCGGCCCTGGCCAGCACCTGCACCGGTTTCGGTATGACACCCTTCCTTTTCATGATCGGCGTCGCCACGGCGGTATTCCTGCTGGTCATGGGCTTGCGCAACACCATTGCGGGTATTGAGGAGGAACCGCGTGTTGAGGGTGCTCCGGGCGCCACCTTCATCTGGCCCAACGGCCTGTTGTGGGGCCTGATTATCCTGAGTTTGTGTACGAACTTAGCGGAAGGCACGATGGCCGATTGGGCGGCTGTGTATATGCGCGACGTGGTATCGGCGCCCATCTGGCTCATCGGCTGGGGATTTGCCGCCTACGCCTTTTTCATGGCCTTCGGGCGCCTGACCGGCGATGTGCTGCTCCAACGGCACGGCGCGCGGCGGGTATTGCAGCTCGGCGGCGGCGTGGTGGCCGCAGGGCTGTTGTTGTCCGTGCTGATACCCAATGTGGCCGGGACCTTGCTGGGTTTTGCGATGGTGGGCGCGGGTGTTTCGTTGGGCGCCCCCGTGTTATATGGCAGTGCGGCCCGGGCGCCGGGTATGGCGCCGGGCGCCGGATTGGCCACCATGAATACGTTTGCGATGACCGGTTTTTTGGCCGGGCCTGCCTTTATCGGCTTTATCGCCCGGGCTACCAGCCTACAGATCGCCTTTACGCTGGTAGCAGGCACGGCGCTTTTCTGGTGCTGGAAGGCGGGGCGGGCCAAAGGGCTGGCGACGTATGATTGACTGCGATATTAAAATTTTCGCCTACGAATCCTTTGTTCCTTCAAACGTTTTTTCTACTTTTGCCCCCGCTAAAGCCGGATGGATAGGCAATAACTGCCGTTTGACCCTCTGAAATTCAGCTTCGGTATCACACTTTACTCAATTATTTACTGAAATGGCAGTCTATTACAACAAAGAAAAAGTTGCCTCGATCGTAGCAGAATACGGCGGCGACGAAAAAAACACCGGGAACGTAGAAGCGCAAATTGCCCTGCTGACCTACCGCATCGAAAGCCTTTCCGCTCACTTGCGTATCAACAAAAAGGACCACTCCACCCGCCGCGCCCTCCTCTCCATGGTTGGCCAGCGCAAGAGCCTCCTTTCGTATTATGCGAAGAATGATATTTTCAAATACCGCGCCCTGATTGAACGTCTCGGGCTGCGGAAATAAATGGTTTAGAAAAGGTTTAGAAAAGGTTTAGGAGGTTTAGGAGGTTTAGAAAAAGTTTAGAAGGTTTAGAAGGCAGTTCCAAGTCATTGATTTTCACTAATCAAAATCTAAACCCTCTAAACCTTTTCTAAACCTCCTAAACCCTTTTCTAAACCTCCTAAACCCTTTCTAAACCTCCTAAACCCTTTCTAAACCTCCTAAACCCTTTCTAAACCACTCATTTTAACCCGCTCCGGCTGTTCCAATTCGTTGGTTTCCATCGAAACAAAGCGGCTTCCTACCGGGGAGACATGCTCAAAAATGGGGAAACAAATCTTTCCCCCACACAAAGACGTAGTTTTTTGGTTTGTACCAGCCCGTTTTTATTCAAAAACATACTGGCAAGCATAAACCACGAACAAACGAAGTTCCTACATCTTTGTGTGTAGTTTCGTTTTTGATCGCCTCTCCTTAAGAAGTTGATGCATTGCCCTTACCGGTTAACAGCCCTGATTTCGGGCAAACCGGTTGTTATTGCTCCAGGGCTGCATTGTTCCCGCATTTTTTCGTTTGTCACCATACGGACAGCCGTGGCACAAACGTATTTACAGATATGGGAAAGCAAATCCCGCTCAGTACCTCGTTCAACCTGCCGGATGGACGGGAAATCGTGCTTGAAACCGGCAAACTGGCTACGCAGGCCGACGGTTCCGTACTCCTGCGCATGGGCAAAACGATGTTGCTCGCCACCATCGTCAGCGCCAAAAAAGCCAAGGAAGGGCAGCCGTTCTTCCCGCTTTCCGTCGATTACCAGGAAAAATTCGCTGCTGTCGGTCGTATTCCCGGCAACTTCTTCCGCCGCGAAGGCCGCATCTCCGATTATGAGGTACTGGTCAGCCGCCTCGTCGACCGCGCCCTTCGTCCCTTGTTTCCCGATGGATACATGAACGAAACACAGGTGATCATCAACCTGATCTCGGCCGACAAAGACGTGATGCCCGACGCGCTGGCCGGCTTGGCCGCCTCGGCAGCCGTGGCCGTATCCAGCATTCCGGTGGAAGCCCTCTTCTCCGAATGCCGTGTGGCCCGCATCGACGGCAAATTCGAGATCAACCCGGGTCGCGAAGCGCTGAAAAAAGCCGACATGGACTTTATCGTGGCCGCTACCAAAAACGACATCACCATGGTGGAAGGCGAAGGCAATGAGTGCCAGGAGCACGACTTGATCGAAGCCATGAAGGTCGCCCATGATTTTATCAAAAAAATGATCGATGCGCAGGAGCGCCTCGCCGCACTCGTCGGTGAAAAAGCCCTGGTAAAACGCGAGATCGTTGCGCCGCCGGAACACGAGGTGCTGAAAAAACACCTCGAAGATCTGATCAGCGGGGAAGTACAGACCATGGCACGCAGCGCCAGCGACAAATCGACGCGGAAAGAGATCATCGATGCCCTCAAGGAAAAATCCCTGAAACAGGTCAAAGCAGAATTCGGCGATGAATTTTGGGCAGAATGGGGCGCAACAGCCGAACGTTACTTCGAAAAAATCAAAAAACACGTCATTCGCGACGTAGTGCTCAGCGAAGGCAAACGCCTCGACGGACGCGCCACCACGGAAGTGCGCCCGATCTGGTCGGAAATTGATTACCTGCCCTCGGCACACGGCTCGGCGATTTTCAACCGGGGCGAAACTCAGGCGCTCACGTCTCTGACCCTCGGCACCAAGAAGGATCAGATGCTGATCGACAACGCGCTGGACTATCACGATGAAAAATTCATCCTGGCCTACAATTTCCCGCCTTATTCCGTCGGTGAAGTAAAACCCCAGCGCGGCCCGGGGCGCCGCGAAATCGGACACGCCAACCTGGCGGCCCGCTCGATCCGCAAAGTTATGCCCGATGAATTCGCCTACACCGTGCGCCTTGTGACCGACATCCTGGAATCCAACGGGTCCTCCTCGATGGCCACAGTTTGCTCCGGTTCGATGGCCCTGATGGACGGCGGTGTGCCTATGAAAGCGGCCGTAGCCGGTATTGCCATGGGCGCTATTGCCGACGATAAAGGCCGGATCGCGATCCTCTCCGATATCCTCGGCGACGAAGACG
>Ga0335394_10001638_pt1 | contig 25254 bp, 26 predicted proteins | sample MAT03_FD_205741 | JGI IMG/M metagenome (GOLD analysis project Ga0335394, IMG submission 205741) | Freshwater microbial communities from Lake Fryxell liftoff mats and glacier meltwater in Antarctica - MAT-03 (spades assembly) (version 2) ...
TGTAAAGGATTGCCCACACCAGAGTCAGAGATGAATCTACTGGGGCAAACCGAACTTGAAATGTTTCTAGAGTCATACTCCCCAATCTTTCGTAGTGCCGCTATTGAAACAGTTAATCATTTACTTTTGGGTGACTTTAACAAGCGCAAACCTCTCGCGTCACGGTTTCCGTGCGGGAGAGTTTGTAAGAAGTCTCAATGGAACACGCACCTACAAAAAACCTATGGCATTAATAAGCGACACGCTAATGGTGTAATCAGTTTTGCTAAAGGGAGGGTAGACGCTGCCAAGGCTCACCGAGAATTACATATCAAGACTATCATCGGTAAGATAAAGTCAATTGAGAAATGGCTTAAATCCTCTGAACGCAAGCTCAAATTAGCACGGAAGTTTTACGCTAAAAAGAATTGGCAGCACTCTAAAACAGGGTGCAATTTCCCCCTGTCTTGTTCAATAAAGTATCGTGACACTAACTGGCGTAACTTAAGGTTTCAGATTCACGGGAAGAAGCGTAAGCTGGCATTATTTGAAACCAAATTAAAACACTTAAGAGTGAAGCCTATCCGGGTTTGGGTGCCACGCGGCAATGTTTTTATAGTTGGCTCCAAGGATGAATCTTGTGGAAATCAGGTTGCACAATGGGACGGGCAAACAATCAAGATTAGAGTCCCCGAATGCCTAGAGTCGAGATTTGGTAAAACAGTCAGTTCCGGTATTGGTGATTTTCCTCGTAATATAAACCGATTACCGGAATCTGGTTCAAAGACTTGGCACTTTTTCTATAAAAATGGCAGATGGGTTGCAGCAGTTCAATTTACACCCAAAGCCGTAAAACAGCAGTCACAGTCTGTTAGATATGGTTGTATAGGCATTGACATGAACCCTAGCTCAATTGGCTGGGCGTATGTTGATAATGAAGGTAATCTTAAAGCTAAAGGACAAATCCCTCTACAAATGGGATTGCCTAATGGGAAGCAAGAAGCCCAAATAGTAGATGCGTGCCTTCAACTAGCAGGATTGGCAATTTCTTTTGAGTGTCCTGTCGTCTGCGAAGAGTTAGATTTTAGTGACAAAAAACAGCGACTGGGTGAAGAGTCTAGAAAGTATGCTCGAATGCTATCCAGTTGGGCATATAGCAAGTTTTACGAACTACTTCAATCAATCCTATCGAATCGTGGCATTGAGCTTATAACGGTCAATGCAGCGTACTCTAGTTTGATTGGACTGGTGAAGTACATGAAGATGTACCGACTATCTAGCGACTGCGCTGCGGCGTTGGTAATTGCCCGTCGCGGCATGAGGTTATCTGAAAAACCGCAAAGCTCCATAACCGCCTATGCTTCAGTGAATGAAGACAAGCACGTATGGAGCTTTTGGAGTCAACTGAATAAACAGATCAAACGTTCCGCTAAAATAAATCGCAGACACGACTATTTTAGCGTTTCTAACTGGAGTTTCTTGGACAACCTCAACGATGGGGAAGTGTGAACACTAAGAAAGGACGTTTCAAACTTAAACCGTGGAGTTAAATAAGGCTTACATAGGTTTGCCGATATTTTTAGAAGCGGTTTTAATTAGTAATACCCTTGATGAATATTGCCATCAAATATTTAAAATTGAATTACCTAATGAAGTTTTCGACGTGCTGCTGCTAAAAGTAGGCGTTGTTCAGCACGAGCGATCGCCTGATAGGTTCGCTCGACTGCTTCCGGTTCAACGGAAATGGAAGTAATACCCCATTCCACTAACTTATCGATGATTTCTGGATAGATGGCTGGTGCTTGACCGCAGATTGAACAAGGGATACCGGCACTTTTAGCCATTTGGATCAGTTGAGCGATCGCACTCATAACTGCCGGATGACGTTCATTAAATACTTTTCCTAGCTGTCCTTGCTCTCGATCCACTCCGAGCAATAATTGGGTCAAATCATTTGTACCAATAGAAATTCCGGCTGCACCTGCTTTAATATATTCTGGCAGTAAAAATAGGACGCTTGGCACTTCTGCCATCATCCACAATTGAAACTCTGACACCTCAGTTAAAAGGGCTTGCTCAACTTTACGACGGCAAAAGACAAATTCTTCCACAGTCCGCACAAAAGGCAACAGTAGATTGACATTGCTGTAGCCAGCTTGCTGAACACTTGCTAAAGCTTGTAATTCCAACTCAAATACTGCGGGATTTCGTAAGTAGCTGAAAGTGCCACGTTCACCCAACATCGATTGTGTTGAAGATTGGAAATTATCACTCAATGATGGTAAATCCTGTGGCCAATCTAAAGAACGATAAAAAACTGGTCTTGGTGCAAAGGCACGGGCAAATTGCATAATCTGCTCAGACCATAGCTCTAACAATTCTGCTTGCCGCCCGCCTAAAATCCAACTATTAGGATGTTGCCCGGACAATATATTTAGTACCATCAATTCTGAGCGCAACAATCCCACCCCATCCACAGGGAAGCTTTGCACTTGTTCTATTAAACTGGACTGACTCAGGTTAACTAGTAGTTGGGTAGCAATCATAGGTAGATGAGAACTAAGAGGAGGATGGGGTGCTTTGAGATTGGAGTGATTCGAGGAAAGCAACTTTTCTCCTCCCAGTTTCCCGCTTTCCTCCTCTGTAGCTTTTTCCATCTCCTCCTTTGAGTTACCTTTAATTCGATAAATTTCTCCTCTGTCGCCATCGAGCAGTACTCGTTCGCCAGTTTGGATTAAGGTTGTAGCGGATGTTGCGTTAACTACTGCTGCGATACCTAATTCTCTGGCAAGAATTGCAGCATGGCTGGTTAATCCACCTTGTTCAGTAATAATTCCGCCAACTTGTTGCAGCAATGGCAACCAATCAGGTGCGATCGCTGTTATTACTAAAATCACTCCCTTGGGTAATTGTTCGGGTTTGTGTTGCGGATTATTAATTACTAGGGCAGTCGCCACAACACGTCCTCCTGCCGCCCCTATTCCCCTGATGAAGTGTCTGTGGTTAATTACAGATTGGGGAGAACTAACTTGTGTTATGTAGAGCTTGCCAGATGTATTTTGCTGGGCGATAGTCCATTTAATGGTAAAGCTTTTACCCAGTTCACTCACCAGTTGAGTTCCTAGAGCAATTATTTGTTGCAAGTATTCTTCTTGTAAAGCGTACTGTTTTTGTTGGGCTTCTTGAATTAGATAGGTACTTAGACAAGTGTGATCTGGTGTTAGCGCTGACTTGGACACGGGTTGCGAAAAAGCTCCAGGTGCTGCATCATCCACACCATAAGCCAGCATTTTATTGCCCAACTGTTGCTCAAGCACAATCCCGGTTGCCTGTTGAATGTAGTAAACATCTGGCTGGACTTCGCCAAGAGCGATCGCAATTCCTAATCCCCAAGTAGCTTCAATTTCCCATCCAGAGGAGTTGGCTGTGAGCAAGCCACTGGCGATCGCATTCTCAACAGGTTGAACCAAAACGGCTAAACTGATTTGTTGCAGGTTAATTCCTGCCCGTTGCCAATATAGTAGACTTCTGGCACGAAATATCTGGCTCCAGGTACGCTTTAGGGCAAAAGCGATCGCTTCGGGTTCGCACTGGCAAAACACCGACTCCAGCAAACCAGATATATTCTTCATACTTGGAGTACTATTTGATACCGCTAAAGTAGGTCGAAGAATCAAACAGCCAGTTTGCCATTCTCTAGCTGCTTGGAAAATTGTCCTCACCCAATCCTCTGGCACAGTCGCAGTGAGAATTTCTTGGCGCAAGCGACTAGCTACCTGCTGAAGTTGACGCCAATTAGCTACATCTAGGTGTAACGAAGAATGGGGTAAGTCAGCCACTAATGACTCTGAACTATTGAGATTGTCGAGAAATTGTCGCAAAATCTCTGCCGAAACGACAAAACCAGGCACCACCGGATAGCCACGCTGGATAATTTTGCTTAAGAAAAACGCTTTGTCACCTACTTTGTCGCGGTCTTGTAGTTTAATTTGGTCTAGCCAGTAGAGTTTGTCCACTCAATTTGTTAATTGTCAGTTGTCTATTTGTAGCCACAGCTATGGAAATCAAATTTTTGCCTTCATTTGCCTCACTTCCCTAAAACCGGGAGTTTAGTTCTTTATCGAGATTGTACATGGCGGAATCATATTTAATTATTAAGTGTATGGGTTAAATCTAGCAATTTAAGGTAGAATTTTATAGCATTAGTTATTTTAAATAGCCCAAAACTATTTGATAAACTTAAAAGTCATGTAGTTTGCCCAAATTATGAACATTGCCATAATTTCACAATGCAAATCTCAATTTATTGACCAAAAGAATATATTATTGGAAAATAATCCTAATAATGGAAGTTATTAATTAGTAGCTTAAAAAGCATTCCTGAATTGATAGAATTCAGAGATGAGATAGGCTATTGCACTACACCCATTGGATTAGACTCCATTAATATTACCAGTTAACCTAGTATATAGAATACTCTATAGCAAACTAAGCATTGTCAAACACTTACTACCTTGCAACTAATGATTGGCTGAACATAAGCTTCCGGCTATGCATTGCATTGTTGATTGGAGCAATAATCGGCTTAGACCGCGAAATTAGGAACAAACCAGCCGGTTTAAGAACTCACATGCTGGTGAGTTTCGGTTCAGCCATGTTTATTTTGATAATTATGCAAACAGGAGGACTGCAAGATAGTCCTGATGCACTGAGCCGCGTGATTCAGGGAATTGCAACTGGTGTAGGATTTCTCGGTGCTGGAGAAATTGTGCGCCAATCTCCCCAAGAATCACAGCGACTTGAAATTCATGGACTCACATCAGCAGCAGCTATTTGGGTTTCGGCTGCATTGGGAATTGCTGCTGGCTGTGGTTTATGGCAGTTAGGATTAATCGGTTCTGTGCTGACTCTTGTAGTTCTCAACCTTTTTAAAAGGTTTGAATAATATCAAAATAATTCATAATTGATAATCACTGTCGGATTATTTCTCCTGCTTTCACAAAAAGAATTTGGGAGGACTTTAGCCACTGAGAATCAAAAGAACCCAAGTGAGTAGTAGTAATTAAAGTCTGAAAGCGGTCTTGAATGGCATCGAGCAATTGATTTTGGCGGGATAAATCTAGTTCGGCAAGAACATCATCAAGTAATAGCAATGGTGGCTCTTTAACGACTTCTTCAATTAATTGTAATTCTGCTAATTTTAAAGCTAGAACCAGCGTTCGTTGTTGACCTTGAGAACCGTATTGACGAGCGGGTGTCTGGTTAATAGTTAATTCTATTTCGTCTCGATGGGGGCCGACAAGAGTAGTGCCTTGGTGCATTTGGGCGATCGCTCGTTGCTGGATTTTTGTTAAAAAAGCTTGCTGCACTTCTTCTGGATGGTTATCCTCTAAAGGAATATTCGGCAGGTACTTGATTTGTAGAACTTCTGTACTGCCGCTAATACTGGCATGCCTTGCACTAGCAATGGGAGCTAATCTTTGTATGGCGCGATCGCGTCGTCTAATTACCCTAGTTCCTGTGGTAGCTAACTGTGCATCCCACACCGCCAGTTCTGAATGTAGAGACGTTGCATCTAACGTTTCTACATGGCGTTTTAAAAAGGCATTGCGCTGGCGTAACACATGGTTATACTGCTGCAAAATGTGAGCATAAACTGGTTCGAGTTGAATTAAGAGTGTATCTAACCAGTTGCGGCGGCCTTCCGGGCCACCGCGTACCAGTTCTAAATCCAGGCTGGAAAATTGGACTGCATTGAGAACGCCGAGAAAATCCATTTGACGGCGGATAGATTCACCATTGAGGGCAACGCTACGGCGACCATTGCGGCGGAGGGTTAAAGTAAGGTCACTAACGCCTGTTTGTCGCTCAAGGGTGGCATTAATTTGGGCTATGTCTTCCCCTTCTTGAACCAAATCGCGATCGCGGGTGATTCGGTGCGATCGCAATGTCGCCAGCAACTCCACCGCCTCTAACAAATTCGACTTTCCCTGAGCGTTATTACCTACCAAAATTGTTTTGGCAGCATTAAACTCAACCTTCTGGTCTTGATAATTGCGAAATTGTCGGAGATTTAGAGTTTTCAGGTACATAAGTTCAATTTTGGATTTTAAATTTTAGATTGAAGATAAATCTAAAATCTAAAATCTAAAATCTAAAACTTCCTTTTCACACAGCCCTCTTGCCCATAATCCGCAGAAATATCTTCTCCGCTTCAATCCAGACAAACATTAAGGCACTGAAGCCAATACAAACCCCCAACTCTTGCAGATTCAGGTAGTGAGTACCAAAGAAATCTCGCAGAGGTGGGACGTAAACTAGCATCATCTGCAAAATCGTGGTGACGACAACAGCCGCTAGTACAAAGATATTAGAGAAGGGATTCATCTCTATAGTCAGTCGGTTGTTGGAGCGAATAGCGATCGCATGTCCCATTTGGGCGAGACACAAGGTAGTGAATACCATTGTCTTCCAAGCATCACGATTGCCCTGATACTCAGGGGCATGGGTATGTTGATAAGCCCACCACATTAAGGCAATGCTGATAATGGCAAAAACGATTCCAATGCGAATCATGTAAGAACCCAATCCCCTAGCGAAAATACTTTCGCGGGGACTAAAAGGCGGACGTTGCATCACATCTGGTTCTGGAGGTTCCACGGCTAATGCCAAAGCTGGTAAACCGTCTGTCACCAAGTTCATCCAGAGAATTTGCAAGGGGGTAAGGGGAACGCCTCCCAAACCAATTAGGGGTGCGGCTGCAATTGTAAGAACTTCGCCAATGTTACTGCCCAGAATGTATTTAATAAAGCGGCGAATATTGGTGTAAACAACTCTACCTTCCTTGGTGGCGCTGACAATGGTGGCGAAGTTGTCATCAAGTAATACCATATCGCTGGCTTCTTTACTTACATCAGTGCCAGTAATGCCCATCGCAATACCGATGTCGGCTTGTTTGAGGGCTGGGGCATCGTTAACACCATCGCCTGTCATCGCCACAAATCTGCCCCGGCGTTGCAGTGCTTGGACAATTCGCAGTTTATGTTCTGGGGAAACCCTGGCATAGATGCTTACCAAGTCAACGTTTTGCTCTAATTCTTGGTCAGTCATCCGTTGCAATTCTTGACCTGTGAGGACGCGATCGCCTTCTTGGGCAATTCCCAAATCGGTAGCGATCGCTCGTGCTGTTAATTGGTGGTCGCCTGTAATCATCACTGGGCGAATTCCGGCTTCTCGGCACTGTTGCACAGCTGCCCTTACTTCTGGGCGGGGCGCATCTAGCATTCCCACCAATCCCAGCCAGACTAAATCTTGCTCAGATGTTTCGTCTGAACCTTCCGGTGGAATTTCCGTAAGGGGTTTGTAGGCAAAACCTAGCACCCGCAAACCTTTACTCGCCATCAGGTCATTTTCTGCCAAAATTTTCTGGCGTTGTTCTTCAGTTAAGGGGGCTGAGTGACTGCCCAAATGAATTTGAGTAGAACGTGCCAAGGTTAACTCTGGGGAACCTTTGGTAAACATCAAGTAAGGTTCAGATTGTACAACAAAACTAGCGATCGCAGGGTCAATGCCTCTTGAAGATGCTTCACCTGTGGCGACTCCCTCCACTTGAGAAATCACGCTCATCCGCTTCCGTTCCGAAGAAAAGGGAAACTCCCTAACTCTGGGTAACTTACTGTTCCACTGGTCTTTTTCGATTCCGGCTTTTCCTGCCAGGGTGACTAATGCCCCTTCTGTAGGATCTCCCAAAATTGCCCATTCCCCTTGTTCTTTTTGCAACACCGAATCATTACAAACAGCACAGGCGACTGACAAAGCTGAGATTTCTGGAGATTCCTCTAAGGAAATTTTTTGACCATCTAACTGAAAGTCCCCTGTGGGAGCATAACCTTGGCCGGTAACGCGAAAGGTTTTGTTGTTAGTGAAAACCGATTGCACGACCATTTTATTTTGAGTCAGCGTGCCGGTTTTATCAGAACAGATGGTAGTTACAGAACCCAATGTTTCCACTGCTGGCAATTTGCGAATCAAGGCATTTTGGCGCACCATTCGCTGGGTTCCTAGTGCCAAGGTGACGGTAATTACAGCTGGTAAACCTTCTGGCACTACAGCAACCGCCATACTCAAGGAAATTTCCAAGAGTTCTTGGATATTTTTAAAACCTTGATCCTTGATGACACCGCCGGCGACGACGATTGCAACTAGAATCAAAGAACCTGTAACCAGGACGTTACCCAGTTGAGTCATCCGTCGCTGTAACGGCGTCGGCTCACTTTCCACCGACTGCAACATGGTGGCAATCTTGCCCAATTCTGTTGTCATTCCGGTGTTAGTCACCAGAACCTTCGCTCGTCCTTGGATTACTTCGGTTCCTTGAAATACTAAATTAATGCGATCGCCTAAATCTGTTTCCTCGGGCAATTTTAATGTTGCCTGTTTGCTGGCAGCGTGGGCTTCACCCGTCAGCGCCGACTCTCGTATTTGCAAATTAGACTGTTCTATCAAGCGTCCATCTGCGGCTATCTGCATCCCAGCTTCCAGCAGCATTACATCCCCTGGAACTAGTTCCTTGGCTGCTATCTCCACCAGTCTGGCGTCGCGGATGACGCGCACTATGGGAGAGGTCATTTTTTTTAGGGCTGCCAGGGCTTTTTCGGCACGGCTTTCTTGGACATAGCCGAGTATGCCATTGAGGATGACGATTGCTAAGATAGCGATCGTATCTTTAAATGGCACTTCACCAGGCTTTAAGGTGCCCCCGCGCAAAGCCATCAGGTCTAAAAACCCAGAAATGAGAGCTACGCCAATCAGCATCAACAACATAATGTTCTTGAACTGATCCAGCAGAATTTCCCAAGTACTACGCCCAGCAACTTCTTCAAGTTCGTTAGGGCCGTACTTTTGCAACCTCTGTTGAATTTCTTGGGGTGTTAAGCCACTGTCTGCATTACTATCGAGCAGGTCTAGCGCTTTATCAACTTCTAAACTATGCCAAACAGCGGCACCTTCAGGCAGAGAATTAGCAGACATCGTGTACGTCACAGGAAATGGTTACAAAATTCGATCATAATTTAATGGTGGCTGGAATTGCATCTTCTAAAGTTACATTAAGGCGATCGCCCAGTTGTATGAGTGGATCTGCAATTCTTAACATTTGTAAATTTATTTTTTTTGAGGTAGTGTTATCTCTCACGAAAGAGTTTTTCGGAACACATTGTACCGATAATTATGAATAGTAGAGCTTTGAGGCTTAGTTACAGAGCATCTGCCCCAATTAATTTTAGGCTGCCATTGCTTTAATTTACATCTAGTCAATAGCCAAAATGCATGGCACGATTGCATTTTATTTAGAATTTTGTCCAAAGTTGAGCCAGTCGCTTGCGTATGTATTTCCCCGCTCAAGCGAACTGGTGTGCCAGTAGGATTTCCCGAACTAGGAAACTTTTCAAGGCAAATTTTGAATTTTGAATTGCTTAGGCGTGCTCAACCGTTCAATAAATATGCTTAATATGAGTTTTGCACTCCCCACTTTGACCGTTAGCCAGATGTTTGGGCAAAAAACAATTCGACCGCTTACTGCTGCTACCCTGTGTGGCATTACTTTCATTAAAGACAGACTGATTGCCATTGACAGTATTAAAGGGCATCTACTAGAAATTGATCCTACCTCTGACAACAGCAAAATTCTAAATCCCCATCAAGTTAAAGAATTTACCGATGTCACTGGTCTAGCTGCGTGGGAAGATACCCTGTGGGTGAGCCGAGAAAATAGTGTTTACTTGTGCAAGCTCAATGCTTTGGGTCTGGAACATTTTGTGACATTACCTTATCCTGCTGACGGCGTTGCTGTTTGGGAAACAACAGTTTATGTCAGCTGCCAAAGGCTAGGCTACATTCTGATTTATGACCGGGAAACGCGAAAAGAGATTACCAGGTTTTATGCCCCAGGCGTTGGGATAGAGAATTTAGCTGTAACCCAGGAAATGCTGTGGATTTGCGATCGCACTGAACAATCAGTTTACGCGATGGATCGGGCCACAGGAGAACTTCAATTCAGTGTTCTCACACCCTTTGAATGTCCCACAGGCATAGCAATCCATAAAAATGATGAAACAGGCAAAGAAAGTATTTACGTCGCCTATGCCTCAGAGGAGGCTTATATTCGGGACAATCCAAATGCTGATCCTAGTCATGAGCTAACATTCCGCGATCGCACTTTTATTCATCCCCTGTATTATCATTATCAGCCAGATAAGCGCTACGCCCTCTCTAATGGCTATCTCATTGAAATGTCTTATGCTGAGGAAATTGCCCCCTTAGACGAGGTTAATTTACATGAGGTAGAATGGCGCATCGCCCTACCATCCGAAACTGAGCGTCAAAAGGTAAAACACGTTGAACCCATTGGTATACCTTTTACCGAAGAAGTGATACAGGGGCAACGTGTAGCAGTCTTCAAATTTGATTCTCTTGCCCCAGGTGAACGGCATATATTTGGCTGGAAAGCACTTTTGGAAGTTCGCGGAATTAAGTATCGCATCACACCCAGAGATGTGGAAAAGATACCTGAACTTTCCCCAGAATTACGAACACGCTACTTAGTGGATGACGACGATTTAGCAATGGATACTCCCATTGTTCGCCGTGCTGCCAGAGAAGCGATTGGTTCTGAAACCAATGTGCTGCGGAAAATGCACAGCATCCGCAACTACGTCTATGATCAGTTATCTTACGGTATCAAACCTCACATTGACACGCCAGATATAGTTTTAGAACGGGGTGTTGGTTCCTGTGGCGAATATGTCGGCGTTTTACTTGCCCTATCCCGTTTAAATGGCATCCCCTGCCGCACCGTAGGGAGGTACAAATGTCCTGCCCATAGTGACTTACTAGGAGTGCCGCTACAACCCGACTTTAATCATGTTTGGTTGGAGTTCTACGTCCCGAATTTTGGCTGGTTGCCAATGGAATCAAATCCTGATGATGTGACTGAAGGTGGCCCTTATCCGACGCGCTTTTTTATGGGCTTATGCTGGTATCACATTGAAATTGGCAAAGGTATCACCTTTGAAACTGTGACAAGTCAAGGTGAGCGGCTAACCAAAGAAGATATCCCCATCGGTGATTTGGCGATTAATCATATTCGGTTCACAATTCTTAAAGAATTACCGCCTTTTTGAATTTCTGCGATTTATTTACCCAAATTATGCTTTTTAATTAGCTCCTGTTTCTCAGGATTATTGAGCCAGTCTTCTAGAGCCTCAGTGATATGATCGCTGAGGTTTTTATCTGCTTTTTAGGCTATGTTGATTTAGTGGTTTTTCCTATTCATCAACCATGAAGACAACATTTTAGATTCAGACTAAGGGTATGAATAATTGCAAATCTCTGAATGACTCCTCTGACAAACAATATACGCAGCAGCAAAACTTCTCGCTGGCTTTTATGCTGCGGATGATCAACGGTATATCTGACCCAATTTTTCTTAAAAACGACCAACATCAGTGGATACTACTTAACGATGCCTTTTGTAATTTCATCGGGTATAGCCGAGAAGAATTAATTGGTAAGTCTGACTATGATGTTTTTTCCAAAGCGGAAGCTGATGTGTTTTGGGAAAAAGATGAACTGGTTTTCACTACAGGGATAACTCATGAAAACGAGGAATTATTTACAGATTCCGATGGCGTAACACACTGTATCCTGACCAAAAAATATTTGTTTAAAGATGATTTAGGTAATCGTTTCTTAGTTGGGATTATTCGTGATTTAACAGAGCAAAAGCAGGTAGAAGCTGCCCTGCGCCGTAGTAATGCTGTGCTTAAACAAGCGGAAGCAGACCTACGACAGCAAACACAAGAACTAGAAACAACATTATCCAAACTACAAAATACCCAAACTCAGTTAATTCAAAGCGAAAAAATGTCCAGTTTGGGTCAACTAGTTGCAGGTGTGGCACATGAAATCAACAACCCAGTTAGCTTTATTTACGGCAACCTTTACCCGGCTGATGAATACACCAAAAATTTATTTTCACTGTTAGAACTCTACCAAAAACATTATCCCCAACCAGTCAAGGCAATTCACGAGTTTACAAATCTAATTGAACTAGACTTCTTAAAGTCAGACTTACCCAAATTATTCCAATCGATGATGATGGGAGCAGAGCGGATTCGAGAGATTGTGCTTTCCCTGCGGACTTTTTCACGCTTAGATCAAGCTGAAATGAAACGGGTTGATATCCATGAGGGAATTGATAGTACGATGATGATTATCCAAAGCCGCCTCAAGGCTACTGACCGGCGCCCGAAAATTGAGGTAATCAAAGAATACGGCAACCTCCCCTTGGTTGAATGTTATGCTGGGCAGCTAAATCAAGTATTTATGAATATTTTAGTGAATGCGATCGATGCTTTAGAAGATTCATCGGTTGCATCTCGGTGGACAACAAAAAAACAACTAAAAACAGATAATCCCCGAATCTATATTCGCACCCAGTTACTAACACAAAATCAAATCATAATTGGCATTGCCGACAACGGATTCGGAATACCAAAAGATACTAAAAAGCAACTATTTAATCCCTTTTTTACGACCAAGCCCGTTGGACAAGGTACGGGTATGGGGCTGGCTATTAGTTACCAAATTATCACAGAAAGACATGGCGGCTCTTTAGAATGCATTTCGCAACCAGGAGTTGGTACTGAGTTTATCATTCGCATTCCCCTCATTCAACAACGTCAAATTTCTAACGCCTGATATTAACTCTTAAACTTGGCAGTGGATATGAATGATGCTGCTTAAAATCGGCAAACTCACAGATGGAGTTAAATGGGCAAAAGCGGCAGTGAGAGCCAGGATTTGGAGGGAAAATTTTACTGAAATTACTATTTTCTTCGTGATATTTTTGCAAATCGTGCTGGTGCTTGTGGGCAATATTAGCTAACTCAAATTTTAAGTATTCTAATTCACTATTATTGATGCTAATTAACTCAGATTTTTTACATATTTCCAAATTATAAAATGATGCAACAGCTTCTCGTCCAGGGTAAAGATAACGAGCAGCTAATAAGTAAACTAATGCCTGTCGTCGGTCAAAAGCCGATTTACCAGTTTTAAAATCTAAAATATGTAACGTGCTATCAGACTCAATGAAAACGCAGTCCATAGCCGCATATAAGCGAAAGCAATAATCTTCTTGTTCAACTACTATCGGTTTAGGAAAGCCTTCATCACCCGGAGTTAATTGGATAATATCTTTATCCAAAAGCAACGGCGCATCATGATATTTTTGCAAAATTTGCAGTACGCGTTGCTGGACTAGAACGCTTGAGTTACCTAATTTAAGTAGCTGTGCAACTCTTTCTACACCATCTGATTGCTTCAACAGATAACTATGATGATGAAACTCATAAATGCCTTTTTGGGCGAGTATGCCAATCCGCTGGGGGGCGGTGGCTTGCCCTAAAAGCGCTTTGACTTGTGGTTCGTGTTGCCGCGCTTTGATAAACCCCCGTCTCATCTGGCAATGCCAGCGTTCTTGCCCAGTCGCTGGGGCAACTAGAGACCAAAGGTGATAACTGGCAAAAGGTCGATCGGGGGTTGACATTGCTCAGAAACAGTGAGAGAAAATACGGTGGGGAGAAGTTTAAACTAAGGCTTCCTTAGAAAAGAACTTCGGAGGATAGTTGCTGCTACACACGCTTTGCGGAAAGCTTTTATAGTACTGATAATGTACGGAAGCAAGTGGCAAAAATGTCTAGCAAGATAAAATTTGGTACCGATGGATGGCGAGGGATTATTGCCGATGACTTTACTTTCCTCAATGTGCGGAAAGTAACAAGGGCGATCGCCACTTATTTAAATACAGCCTACAAAAAAAATAGACCAGTACTTATTGCCTACGATACTCGCTTTTTAGCTGAACAGTTTGCCCAAACAGCAGCCCAAGTATTAGCAGACTTAGGTTGGACTGTGAAAATTACTGATCGGGATTGCCCCACACCAGTAATTGCCTACAACGCCCGTCACCTAAAATCGGCAGGGGCGTTAATGTTTACTGCTAGCCATAATCCAGCACGCTACTGTGGAATTAAATATATACCCGATTATGCTGGGCCTGCCACTCCAGAGATTACTGATACTATTGTGGCAAATATAGAAAGTGCATCGGATGAGTTACCTGGGAGTAACCCATCAGGTTCAATTTCAATTTTCGATCCGAAACCAGATTACCTGCAATTTATTTACACTCTACTTGATATAGAAAAAATTAAAAGCGCTAATTTAAAAGTAAAGTACGATGCTTTGTATTCTACCTCTCGCGGCTATTTAGATGAAGTTTTGCAACATAGTGGAGTTCAGTTAGAAAGTTTCCACGATTGGAGGGATGTTTTATTTGGGGGTGGAATGCCAGAACCCAAAGGAGAACAATTAGTTGAGTTAGTGGAAGCAGTAGTTCGCGATCGCGCTGATTTGGGTTTGGCGACGGATGGAGATAGCGATCGCTTTGGTATCGTTGATGAACAAGGAAACGTCCTTACTCCAAATACTGTGCTGTTAGTTTTAGCACGTCATTTAATTAAAAATAAAGGTAAAACAGGCGCGATAGTCCGTACTGTCGCTACAACCCACCTGCTGGATAATTTCGCTGCTAAAAATGGGCTGCAAATTTACGAAACACCAGTCGGTTTTAAATACATTGGCGAAAAAATGCGGGAAACTGCTGTATTAATTGGTGGAGAAGAATCAGGCGGTTTGAGTATTATCGGGCATATTCCCGAAAAAGACGGGGTTTTAGCCGATATGCTGGTGGCAGAAGCGATCGCTTATGAAGGCAAACCTCTGAGTCAGATGGTTAAGGAAGCGATCGCTGAAGCCGATGGCCCACTCTACAACAACCGCCTAGACTTGCACCTCACAGAGGCGCACAAAATCGCCGTCATCGACTCATTTACTAGAAATCCACCAACAGAGGTAGCAGGAATTAAAGTCAAGGAAGTAGGGCGTAAAGATGGTATTAAGCTCTATTTAGAAGAAGGTAGCTGGGTTTTATTGCGTCCTTCCGGTACAGAACCACTTGTGCGTGTCTATCTAGAAACCAACACTCCTGAAAAACTCACTAAAATCGCCCAAGAGTTAGAGAGTGTCATTGCTAAACTAGAGGGATAAGAATTAGGAGTTAAGAGTTAAGAGTTAGAAGTTAAGAGTTAGGAGAGACGCGATTAATCGCGTCTGTACAAGAGTAAAGAGTTGTAAATTAACAATTCTTCACTTTTAAATGCTATTAACAGTTATGAGTTATGAGTTCTAAATTAATAACTTCTAACTCCTAACTCCCCACTTCTAATTCCTCACTTCAATGAAAGTATGAAAATTGCTCCTTTTTTGACATCTTTAGTTGTAGCGGTTTGGGTAATAGCGATCGCAATTATTTCAGTCCAAAATGCCACACTCATATCGTTAAGATTCTTAACATTCCAATCGATTCAGATACCAATGGGTTTAGTGCTGGCTTTTAGTGCTGGTGTAGGGTTAATTGGTATGGCACTGCTGCAACCTCTGTGGGGACTTGCTAGTTTTGGCCAGCGTAATTCTCGATTGGAAGACGATGCCGAATTTTTTGTTGATGATGAAGATTTTTGAGGACTGAATAGCTGTGCAGTATCAAAACATTATTACAATCGAACCAGGAAAACGAGGTGGTAAGCCTTGTATTCGAGGAATGCGAATTACTGTATACGATGTTTTATCTTATCTTGCCTCTGGCATGACCTACGAAGAATTGCTTGATGACTTTCCTTATTTGACACAAGAGGATATTTTAGCTTGCCTAAGCTATGCGGCTGATCGAGAACGGCAAATGCTGACAATGCAAGCGTGAAGTTATAACCTATCACCTCGGTTAGTTGATCGACTGGCTGATATGTATCCAAACTCTCAACATCTTTTTCTCATAGACTTAGATCAAGCAGATGATCTAACTGTTTGGGATTATGCCCAACAAAGTCGATTTACTGTTGTAACGAGAGATGCTGATTTTAATGAGTTAAGCATTTTGCGAGGATTTCCTCCCAAAGTGATTTGGATTCGTTATGGTAATTGTTCAACCAGACAGATTGAAGAGATTTTGCGATCGCATGTAGAGGATATCCAAGCTTTTGACAAAAATCCAAACTTGGGAGTTTTGACACTGTATTAGATTTGGAAACTATGGAAGCTGAGTATGATTTTAGCCAAGGTAAGCGGGGAGCGATTGAATCAACACCAACAGGCAAAACTCGAATTACAATTCGCCTAGATGATGAAGTACTAGCATGGTTTCGTGACCAAGTTCACGCAGCAGGTGGGGGAAATTACCAAACTTTGATTAACGATGCTTTGCGTGAGTATATTCAGCAGCGCCGTGAACCGTTAGAAGAGACATTACGGCGAGTATTGCGAGAGGAACTTGAGCGCATCGGAAAATGAGGATATTTTGGCTTGTCTAAGCTATGCGGCTGATCAAAAACGGCTATGAGTGGAAATTATACAGCAGATTTTAATTTGTGGATTGAACAGACAGCCCAACTATTGCGATCGCAGCACTGGCATGAAATTGATGTGGAACATCTGATTGAAGAGGTTGAAAGTTTGGGCAAAGGTGAACGGCGGGGTATTGCTAGTCAACTAACTCGCTTACTATTGCATCTGCTCAAGTGGCAATATCAACCTCAGCGTCGCTCAGATAGTTGGCTGGATTCCATTACTGATTCTCGTACCCAAATTGAGTTAGCCATACTCGATAGTCCTAGTCTCAAGAGCTATCCTACAGAGCAACTTGAGGAAAGCTATCAAAGAGCGCGTCGCCAAGCAGCCAAGCAAACGGGGATGTTAATTTCTGTGTTTCCAGAAAAGTGTCTATATTCTTTAGAGTTAGTGTTGGATGAAGAATGGCTCCCGGAAACAAGCGATATTTGATAACTGTAATTGTGGCTGTTTGGGTAGTGACGCTAATCTGGATAGCGCTTTGACGTGTGGAAAACTCGAAGAATTTCTACCGACTCTTCTTTAACTCGGTAAATAACAATGTATGGCGTGCTAGAAATTATTAGCTCCCTTGTACTTTCTATACGTCCAGTTCGCCCCATAAAAGGATAATTCTCAAGTTGACTGACAGCAAGTTGAATCCTCAATATCACTTCCTGCGCTGCTTGTGGATTCTCTTTCAGGATGTAGCTATGGGCTTGTTCCAAATTACGAAGCGCACGACGTAGCCATTTAATCTGCATTGGTGAGTCTTGCAAAAGTCGCTTTTACTTCCTCATCACTGGCAAAGTCTCCAGCATCCGCCTCTGTAATTCCCTTTTGAATCTCCTCAATTTGCCACTGATACATATCTAGATAAGCGGCTACCGCCTCATTAAGTACGTAGCTACGATCGCGGTTTATTCCGGCTGCGATCGCATCAAGTGCAGCTTTGCGATCGCTATCTATCCAAAACGTAATATTTTCTTTGCTCATCGTCTTGTAAAAGTTGTATTGCAATATATTTTATTGCATTGCAAGATAATAGTGGCGATCGCTATTTTCTCAGAGTGCCTGTAGCCTGTAAGCCTGACACTATATAAAAAAAGCCTGCGTTGGCAAGCTTTTTTGAAAGGTTTTTGGAAGAGCGATCGCGCTGTTATAAAATTAAAATGTCCATTCGTGGTTTGGATCATCTAAGGCAGAGCGAACAGAAGCTAAGTTAGCAAGGTCTTTGAACGGGCTAGATTTAGCAATTTCTGTAATTGAGTTTAAGGTAAGGGCTAGTTGGTCATTATTACCGGATGCGATCGCATTATCAACGACAGCAAATAAAGCGCGAAAGTTCTCTGCACGTTCATCAAATGAGCGATCTAAATACGCCATCAGCAACTCTCGCTGGGCGTTAATCTTGGTGATTGTTTCTTTTTCCCAAGCCTCAATTTCTCGTCTCTTTGTCTTTTCCTGTTCGGCAACCTTCAAATAATCGGTGTAAGTTGAAACCATTTGCTGTAAGCATTCAGCAGGATTGATAAATTCGTTGACTATTGTGGTAACTTTTTTGACCGACATTTCTAGTTACCCCCCAAAGTACGATACTTGGCTTGTATAGTAGCAGTAACAGGATTCAACTGCCCTTCACTATCCAAAACAGGAGTTTTCATCATTTCTGCAAGTGCCTTAACAAAAAGTGCGACTTTTTGAAACTTACTAGCGTCCCTGTTTTTGTTGAATGATGGTAAAGATTCAAGTTCTTCAAGACCTAAAATAGCAGATTTATTCAGACATTCAAATACACCTTGTAACTCAGTAATCCGCCGTTTTACTTGTTGCATAAAGTCTTTTGCTGCTTCAATTTTAATGATCGCAGTGTTGACTTCAGCGTTATACTCCCATGCCTTTGTCAATGCTTTTTCGCCTTCACCAGCAAGCACAAAACCTCCAATAAGGACAGCAGGCCCAACAGTGATACCACCTAACACAAGAGAACCAAGAGCCATACCTCCACCACCAGCAGCTAATGAGCCACCGCCTAGCCATGCAAGAGTTGCATTCCACGCTGCTGCACCGCTAAGTCCTCCTATAAGTGTCCCAGTACTGGCTACTCCTACAGAGGTAGCAAGACTCATTGCACCACCGTATCCTGCTGCTGCTGCCCCAATCGCCTTAGTGCCACCATTGAAAAACTGTTCAGCTTCTACTGCGGCGGCTTTGTACTCCTTGATCTGCTGAACTGAAATTCCTTCCAGCCCTTCTAAAAACTCCTTCTCGCTTTGTTTTGCTTTACCAATATTTCGTTCGATAAAGTCAACAAAGCGCCCAACTGTACTTATCATCACATCAAGCTGAAGTTGACCATACTCTTCTGCAAGCTTGTTAGTCGCCTCCCAGTCTGCTTTCAACTCACTGACTGCATCTGAGTGACGCTTTTCGGCACGTTCACCAATTTCTTTTGCCTCATTCATATTAGCAACACCTTCAGCACCTTTTACTGCTCCGAAAGCAGCAGTTCCTAAAGCAATAAAACCCAAAATTAGTGGAATCATGAAATACTCCTGATTGTGATTAGTATTTGGTTAGTACTTGTCTACGGGTTAAACATGAAGACAAGGCATCACCTTATACTTATCTTTCCCGGAGATACCAACTAACTAACATTCAGAAGGTATAAATTTGAGACTGTGATGAATGCAGTTGTCAATCTTTTTCGTGTTGAGTGCGATCGCGCATCACTGTGGAGTACGCAGGCTTCAATTTCCCCTAAAAGCGTAGAATAGATAGTCAGCAGGTCTTTTTGACAGCAGAATAACAGCTATGACCAAGCTACTTGAACAAGCGATCGCACGAGTGAAACAGCTTCCTGAAACTGAGCAAGATGTAATTGCTGCGCTCATTCTGGAAGAACTGGAAGACGAAGCCCATTGGGACAAAGTACTTGCAAAGTCTCATGATGTACTAGCTGAACTTGCAGTGGGAGCCTTGGCTGAAGACCAAGCAGGCAAAACCCAAGAGCTAGATCCAGAAACCTTGTGAAATCCAGAACAACGGCTCAGTTTCGCTACTTATTTGCTAATCTTCCTCAGCAGGTTCAGCAACAGGCACGCGAAGCCTATAAGCAGTTTAAGCAAGATCCCTGGCATCCTGGCCTTCGTTTCAAGCAAGTACATCCTAGAGAGCCTATATACTCTGCCCGTGTTAGCAAAAATTATCGTGCTGTTGGTGTGCGAAATGAAAGTGGTATTGTGTGGTACTGGATTGGCACTCATGCAGATTACGACAACCTACTATCTCAGTTCTAGTTGCTGAGGGCGTATCATCTCATTACGAAAGGCACTGTCTCACGAACGAAAACGCTATGAACAATACCTCAAGAACCGATTGGGCTAGAGTCGATGCAATGAGTGACGAAGACATCGACACCTCAGATATTCCACCCTTGTCAGAAGAATTTTTTGCTAAAGCACAATTGCGAATGCCCAAGTCACCCGTAACAATCACAGTTCAGGTAGATCCTGAAACTTTTGCTTGGTTCAAAGCACAGGGAGAGACTGCCGAACAGCAAATGGCTGTAGCATTAAAAATTTACGCAGAAGCACACAAAGCTTATCCAACATCTGAGGCGAAATCAACCTAATACCATAGTGACATACCTACACTGATGCAAGCATACAGTGTAGGCTTCTCAGGCGCATTCATCCCACACTCAATTATAGTGAGTGTGGGATGAATGCTGTTTTAGCTAAATTGGATAGCTAAGTTGGGCTGCTTTGGGCTAGTTGTAACTTCAGGTAATCAATGAAATCCAGAATTTCTGTATCACTGAGTTGTAAGCGCGTAGGCGTAGCCCGTCGTAGACATCGCTTGCCATATTTCTGCTGTAAATACTTACTTCCCTGCTCTGGAGTCCAATTTAATTGGGCTAAATATGTGTCACTTTGAGCTATCATAACTGCATGAATTTCTGATATTGAGGTCTTGGGACTGCTCCAAATCCTAATTTAACCCCTACGGTGTACACACAAGTCTTGTCGCAGCCATATCATTAATAAATCTTGCACTACGTTTCTATCCCGCCTCGGAATGAATTCCGAGTCTCATAGCTGAAGTCCACTTAAGTGGACTGAATAATCAATTTAGTCCACTTAAGTGGACTTCAGCTATTAGCCATGAACTTTAGTTCTGGGCGGGATGTTGGTAAGTATGACAGTTTAACTCTAATAAAAATGTGGGTAAAAGAGTTGAAACGTATGTGGACAGCACTTGTGTGTACACCGTAGCCTTTAACCCAGAGGAATCAAAAATTTCAAGCCAAAGTTTTTGGATCAACACCTAGCGCATTCAACCTTTCAATTAACATTTTCACTTGTTGTTCTGCTTCCACCCGTCGTTGTTCTTCAAAAGCTGTGCGTTCTTCCGCTTCTCTGATGCGTTCTTCTGGTGTTAGCAATTTTTGCCCTTCCTCGTCATACCAGTACAGCCACTCCCGCACAATACCTTGATAAATTCCCCGTTCTCGCCCAATTCCTAAACCAATTTCTGGTAGCCAAACGGGATTTCCTGACATTAAGATATATTCCCCATCAACTAGGTGATACACCTCCAAAGGTGTCTTTTTACGCCGAAGCGGACTATATACAACGTAGTACAAAATCCCTAATTCTTTGGCATAGAATTCTTTCTTGGTGCTATATTCTTCCCGATATATTTGAGAAACAACTTCTAGTGCTAAAATTGGCAGCTTCTTTTCTTCCCACAGCACATAACTTAGGCGCAAGTCCTCATCAATGAAGCGTTTAACTCCTAAGCTGAGAAACCCATCAGGGACAATGGCTGGTTTATCTGGGTGAGAATAAATACCCATGTCAACACCAAAGAACCAATCCCAGCGATCGCACCAAACCAAAGCCAGTGTCGTTTTCAGCAAGCCGGGAATTAAATTTTGGAGTTCATTATCCACAGCAGTATCATCTGAGTCGGGTAATTCTTCGGAAGATGGCAAACAATGCAGTGGATTGTAGTTTAACATGAGCGGTTTTGCTAAATCTGATTCTAGATAGATTGTAGGTAATCTATGCCTGTGGATCTTTTCTCAGTATTCACAGACTTGTGATGGCAAAATTTTACATTAAATTCATGGTTTTTCGATACTGATTACCAGAATCTCTAACTGACAATAGCAAAAAAGCGCGGAATATTTTTCTTTTGGTATGTACCGTTTTAAAAGCGTACCAAAAAAGGGTAGGTACAAAATCCGCTCTCAAAGCAATAAATATTTAAACTGAAGCTCATCACCCGAACAACGCAAAGTATGGAAATTTAGCTTAATTCGCAGGCTATATGATTTGGGCTTAGAAGAGCAGGAGCGGACTATGAGATATGTAACTACAGGTGAGCGCATCGGCTACGAGCGCGGAAAACAAGAAGGGGAGCAAAAAGGTGAACAACGGCTTATTTTAAGGTTACTACAAAGAAGAGTAGGAGAATTATCACCAGAATTGCAAGAGCGCATCAAATCTCTTTCTTTAAATCAATTAGAAACCCTTGGCGAAGCTTTGTTAGATTTTACTGCTATGGAAGATTTACTTAACTGGTTGCAAACAAATCAATCAGCTTAAAATCTATTTTTATCAAATTTGTAAAAAATACATCTACTCGCTTACCATATACAGGATTTTTTTGACTCAGTTCGATAGTATTTTGAAGATTTAAACCAATACGCTTGGGTTAAAGTCAAAAACCTTAACCTGCGTAGGTTGGGTTGAGGGACGAAACCCAACATTTTCGGTACTTTGTTGGGTTTCACTACGTTCAACCCAACCTACAATTATCCTTAACCCAAGCGTATTGAGATTTAAACTAGAAAATTGATTAAGCGATCGCCTCCAAGCAATGTACATCAAAAAAGGGCAGGTATAAAACCCGCCCTCAAACTAAAAAGTATTTAAACTAAACTAGCGATCGCAACTTAATTAGCGATTGGGGGCGCACTCAAAGAAACCTTTAGTGCATCGTCTTTTTGCTGTGCTAATGTCGGCACGGAATCACGTAATCTTGCTGTCAATTGTACAGTTGTAGCGTCATACATCTGAGTCAGCAATTTCGGATAGAAACCAATACCAATAATTGGAATTAACAAACAAGCAATAATAAATACTTCACGGGGTTCGGCATCTATCAAAGCTTGGTGAGAAACTAATTCCTTGTTCTCTTCTCCGTAGAAAATTTCGCGCAACATCGACAGCAGATAAATCGGAGTTAAAATCACCCCAACTGCCATCAAAAATACCACAATCACTTTGAAGGTAGAGCTATAAGCATCGCTAGTAGCAAAGCCGACAAATACCATTAATTCTGCCACAAAACCGCTCATTCCTGGTAATGCCAAAGAAGCCATTGAACAGGTGGTGAACATGGCGAAAATCTTCGGCATTCTCTTAGCAACACCGCCCATTTCATCCAACATCAGGGTATGGGTGCGATCGTAAGTTGCGCCAACCAGGAAGAACAAACTCGCCCCAATTAACCCGTGGGAAACCATTTGTAATACTGCCCCACTCAATCCCAAATCGGTGAAGGAGGCAATACCAATCATCACAAAGCCCATGTGAGAAATTGAGGAGTAGGCAATTTTTCGCTTCAGGTTTCGCTGGGCAAAGGATGTTAAGGCTGCGTATATGATATTAACTACCCCCAAAACCACCAATACTGGTGCAAAATAAGCGTGGGCATCGGGGAGCATTTGGGCATTCATCCGAATTAAGGCGTAGCCACCCATTTTCAAAAGAATACCTGCCAATAACATGTGTACGGGGGCTGTAGCTTCACCGTGGGCATCAGGTAGCCAGGTGTGCAAGGGAATAATCGGCAACTTGACGGCGTAGGCAATCAGGAAGCCAGCATAGGCGGCAAGCTGGAAATTGAGGGCGAAGTCTTTTAAGGCGAGCGATCGCATGTCAAACGTCACCGTATCGCCGTAAAATCCCATTGTCAGGGCAGACAGTAAAATAAACAGCGACCCGCCAGCAGTGTATAAAATAAATTTAGTCGCTGCATATTGCCGCCTTTTGCCTCCCCAAATCGACAGCAAAAAGTATATCGGCACCAGTTCCAGTTCCCACACCAGGAAAAATAACAGCATATCCTGGACAGCGAAAACGGCAATCTGACCGCCATACATCGCCAAAATCAAGAAGTAAAATAGCTTGGGCTTGAAGGTAACAGGCCAAGCTGCTAAAATCGCCAGCGTGGTAATGAATCCAGTCAAAATAATTAGGGGCATGGATAAACCATCTGCCCCCACTGACCAATTCAAATCTAGTTGGGGTACCCAAGGGTAACTCTCCACCAACTGCAAATCTGGATTGGAGAAATCATACCCAGTATAAAAAGCATAAACAATTAGTGCAAAATCTATCAGCCCTACAATCAGGGAGTACCAGCGCACTGTTTTGCCTTCTTTATCCGGGATGAGGGGAATCAGTAGTGAGGCGGCTATAGGCAACAGAATAATCGTCGTCAGCCACGGAAAATTAGCTGTATTCATCACAATTCGTCTGCTATCAAAATCATGTTTGGCAAAAAGTCACTAGTTATTAAGTAACAGCTTTTTGGGGATTTCGTCTTCCTCGTTAGGTTGATTTAATTAAATTGGCAATCCCCCATTTCTTCTCTTGGGAGTCTTTTTTGACATTTGCGGGTGCGGCATGTGCGTTGTGATACTCCCAGTCCAGTCAAAAATTTACCCTAAAAAAGTTGGTAAAATTATAGTTTAGGGGTGCGATGTCTACGACAAGCCGCTCCGCGTCTACGCGTAGCCCAACCCTAAAAATACAAAATGCTGCTTGGTGGTTGTTGAAAAAAGCGATTTGGTACAAAAAAGCATAACAGGATAACTAACCATAATGATAATCGCACAAATTGAAAGTCAGATTCGTTATGTCACCAACGTAAATGGAGAAACAACAGATGTACTCGTCCCTGTAGAACTTTGGCAGCAGCTTATAAGTTCCATAAATTCTGATAACGTCAGTGGTTTAGCTTGGATTGATGAACAAGAGCCAAAAGCACAAATATTAGCCGATTTGCAAGAGTCTGTGCGACAAGCAGCAGTAGGACAAACCTTCCCAGTTTCAGAGCTTTGGGACGATATTGAACCCTAGATTTATGGCAGAAGTTCGTTTTACTCCTCCCTTCAAGCGCCGTCTCAAAACTCTGACTAAACGCTATCGGCAAATTCAAATTGACATTCAACCCATTATCGATCAGCTAGAGGCTGGAAATTTTATCGGCGATCAAATTTCTGGGATAGACTTGACCGTTTTTAAAGTTCGAGCAAAAAACAGTGATGTCCCGACGGGCAAAAGTGGTGGATATCGGGTGATTTATCAAATTGTCTCACCTGAATACGTCTTACTTCTACTCATTTATGCAAAATCGGATCAGGCAGATGTGAGCTTAGAGGAGATTGAAGATGCAATTAAAAAGACATAGCCATATTGTTGAGATTGCGTAGGTATTGCCCAAAAATTGCTTTTTAATAGAGAAAGTGCGATCGCAAAGTTTACCTTAACCTGATGCGATCGCATATCATTTATTTACTGTATAACCTGTCTTCCATAGCCATAATTTCATGCCTTTCTCCGATTTCACTAATCCTTAATGCAAATGAGCCGGATGGGATTCAAACTGGACTCATACCATTAACCCGTGATAAGTTTCGTGAGGTTTTGGGAGATACGCGTTCTGGTTGTCACTCTATTCTGAGAGATA
>Ga0335394_10001639_pt1 | contig 25239 bp, 22 predicted proteins | sample MAT03_FD_205741 | JGI IMG/M metagenome (GOLD analysis project Ga0335394, IMG submission 205741) | Freshwater microbial communities from Lake Fryxell liftoff mats and glacier meltwater in Antarctica - MAT-03 (spades assembly) (version 2) ...
CACGAGCGACGAAAAGCGGCTGCGATCACCCGCGTTGCCGACGAGCATGATCGGCGCGATGGCAGCCAGTCGCGGCAGCAACGATTGCCACAGCATGTTCGGCGCCTCCTTGGCGGGTGTGCGACTGCCTGGCTGCACGATGATCGGTGCCGTTGCGGAGAGCGCCGATGCCGCTGGGAGCGAGGGCCCCCGGTACGTCGCCGGCGGCAGGCCGAGCACGTCGAGCGCGTGCAGCCAGTTCTGGCCCAGCGAGGCCTCGACATGGTACGGAATTCGAGCGTGATACTGCCAGCTGCGACCGCGCAGGCCAAACCCGATCCGCACCGTCGCCGCAGATTCGATCGCGAGGTCGATCGTGCTCGGTGTCCCGCAACGGATGTCGAGATACACATCAGGGCGCATCGCGCGCAGGCGGTGGCCTGCGGCGCGGCGCGTGGCACGCTCCACCTTGAGCCGAGTGGGCCATGGCGTACCCGGCGGCTGCAGCCACGCGGCGTCATATCCCACCAGATCGTGCACATAGTCATGCGCTACCAGCCACTCGCCCACGTCGCGTGCCCACGAGCCATGCACCAGCACCAGGCGCGCGTGCGGGAGGCGATCGCGTAACGCGCGCAGCAGCGCAGTGGCCTGGATCAGGTCACCGAAATGATCCGGCTTCGCAATCACGATCGTCGCCCGCGAGAGCTCCGGTAACGGAACCGGCGGCGCAGCTGCACTCACCAGCCGACGCCCCTGATCGAGGATCGCGAGGCCGGTGACCAGCGGGGCGGGGTACCACGTGGGCAGGAGATACTGGCGTCCGAACAGATCGATCAGCTGCGGTCGACTCATGCCGTCGCGAGGCGCGCGTCCTGCGTGGCGCGCAATCGCACCCCGACAACGAGACCGCAGAAGGCCCAGATGAACATGACGGTGATGCTTGGGAAGGTGAAGAGTCCCAGTCCCACACCGACCAGCCCGGCGCGAAACGCGAGACCGTCGTGTCCCGATGCCTTCGCCCACACCCGGCGGACAAACGTGAGTGCCAGGGCAACACCTACCAGGCCGGTCTCCGCCAGCAGCTCAATCCACGGGCTGTTCGCAATCGGCTTCACCGTTCTGGTCAGATCAAAGAAATTGGTCAGCTGATATGGTCGGTAGTTATACCCGTAATGCGACAATCCAACGCCCAAGATCGGATGCTCCGCCGCCATTCTCAACCCCGCCACTGCCTGATCGGCGCGGTCGAGCTTCGATCCGAATTCCTCAGTGGATAGCTTGGCGATGAAGAACTCCGAGACGTAGCCTGTCGAGACGAGGATCGTGAGGACGACAGTCAGGAGCGCGGCGAACCCTGCCACTGCGTACAGCTTTCCGCGAGGATCTCTGTCCTGTGATCCGACGCCCAACGAATAAATTCCGCCGAACACCGCCAGTGCAAACACGTTGGCGGTGGAGAAGGTGATGAATACCGTGGTCGCCAGAAACGCCGCCGTCCATCGCCAGCGCAGCCAGAGTGCGACCGCGAGCGACGTCAACAGGTACATCGCGAAATAGTTGCCCTCTTCGAACGGGCCGCCACGATAGATCTCGCGCCCCGCAATGTTGAGAATCTGTGGGCGGATCATTCCGGGGAGCAACGGCGCCGGCAGGTTGAACACCGAGGACAGCGTGAGCGTCCACCCGTACACTGCGGCGATGTTGGCTCCGATGCACCACCAGCGTCCCACGCGCCGCTCGTCTTCATACGCCGCAGTCGCCACCAGCGCAAATGCGAAGAGCGCCAGCAACCAGTATGCAATCTTGACCACGGCGTCGCCGCCGGGCCCGATCCGCACCTCGAATCCCTCGGTGGTGAAGGAATCCAGCGGCAGAGCAAGCCGAAAGCAGAGTACCGCCGCCGCCCAGCCGAGCAGCTGAATGATCGGTTTGGCGAACGGTGCCAACCCGGGGGCGAGGATCAGCCGTCCCTCCCACACCATGAACGCCGCGCAGACCACCAGCGCGACTTCGTAGATCTTGACGGGGAAGACGATGCGCAGTGTCATCGCATACGTCAGCGGAAGCGTCGCCACGATGACAAGCGTCGCGAGGTGTCGAACGGAGGTTCCCCCCCGTGTGACGAGACGAGGCGTGACCGCGATCGCCTGCATCCGCACTCAGGATACGACGCGAATCGGCGCGTCGCCGGCGGCGAGGCGGGGAGTCGTCGATACCGTGCGCCGATCGGTCAGCGAGCTGAGCACCACCGCCACCAATCCGAGCACCACTCCAAAACCCATCGCGAGACCGCCCCACAACACCGGCCGCTGCAGCGGACGATCCGGCGGCGTCGCAATATCCACGACGGTCAGAAGCGGCGTATCGCGGACCTCCGCCACCCGGCTCTCTTCGAACGTCTTCGTCAGGCCCACCAGAATCCCTTCCTTGACCCGCACGCTGCGGTCCAGCTGGTCATACACTGCCAGCAACCGCGGCGACTCGTAATAATTTCGATTTGAGTCGAGAAATGCCTGCTTGACACGATCGGTGCTGTCCAGTTCCCGCTGCGCTGTGACCAGGCGCTCCTCGGCAAACCGCCGCTGCTCCGTCGATGATCGCTGACGCCGCTCGAGATTGAACTGGTTGAGGAGCGCGAACATGTGATTGGCCACCGCCGCCGAGAGTGTCGGATCGCGCAGCGTCACGTTCAGGTTGACGATGTTGCTCTTGCGAGTGACGACCACCAGCACCCGCTTCTCCAGCTTGCGAAGTGCGTTGCCGAACCGCCGTTCCGGCGTCGCACCGGTGACGTCGATCAGGTCGAGCAGCGGACGTTTCGTCGCTGTGTTCTCCGGATCTGGAAAGGACGTCCGAAGCGTGGCGCTCAGCAACTCCGTACTGGTGAGCACATCGGCGAAGAAATCGGTCGACGGACCGTCCTTCAGCTTGGCGAGCGCGCTCGCGCCGCCCGCCTCTCCGAGAAGAGAACCAATGCCACCCAATGCACCGAGGATGCTGGTGTTGTTCGATCCCAACGTCGATTCGGGGACGAAGCTCGTCGTCGCGGTCCATGTCTTGGGCCAGAGCGCCGCCGAAGCTGCCCCCACTGCACAGGCCATCAGAGGGATCGACACCAGCCACCGCCACCGCCGCGCCACGCCCCGCCGGAGCTCGACGATCGAAAACTCCTCGACCGGCAGCGGCGCCTGGCTCAGACTGGTGTAGGGCGATTCAGCGGTCACAGCGTCGGCGTGGAGTGAGGTGCAACTGAGGGGCGAGGCGCGGGGAGGCCGCCGGCCAGAACCAATCTGGCAACGGCGGCTGCGCGGCGCGCATCGCCTCGACGGAGCCTGTTCAGCGCCGCGCCCAGCAAGCTGGAATATACGAGGGGTAACCGCTGCGGGAAAAAGCGGCGGCTCAGCCGAAGCCGCGCTGAGATTGCACAGAGGTCGGCCAATTCGCTGCGAGTGGCGATGGTTCCAAGCCCACCCCCAACCGTCGCCCCCTCACGATGCCAGACGACGGCGTCCTCGATCAGTGCCGTGCGCCACGCTCCGGCGGCACGACACGACCAATCGAGCTCCTCACCGTACAGAAACCCTTCTTCCGAGAGCAGCCCCACGTCGCGCAGCGCTGCCGCGCGCAAGATCCACGATGCGCCATACACATATCCCGGAGCGACCGGTGTCCGGCCAAGCGGTTGCGTACGGCTCGCGCCATCGTGTACGCGGTGCGACGTGGCCAGCCACGAGTTCCACCGGCACCATCCGACCGACTGCACGATCATCGGCCTGTCATAGTAGCAGACGGTGGTGCCGAGCTGTCCCACTGACGCCGGAAGGGTGTTCAGCGCGTGGCGAATCGTCGACGTCGTCTCGGGCGCGACCACGGTATCGTTGTTGAGCAGCCAGACGGCGTCCACCGACGGATCGGCCAATGCAAGCCGGATCCCGTGGTTCATGCCGGCGGCGAAGCCGTCGTTGACCGGTGCGCGCAGCAGCGTCCACGGTGCGAGAGTGTGCTCCGATTGATGGTTGCCCGCGCTCCGTTCATCCCACGTGCCATCGGCTCCGATCAGCGGCCACCAGTGCGCCGCCACCGAATCGTGAATCGGCCGCGCCATCTCGCTGTACCCGCCGCCCATCCAGGCTCGAAGCTGCTGCACGCTGTCGTCCGGCGATGCGTTGTCGACGACAACGATTCGTACCGTGCCCGACTCGATCGCTGGTACGAGGCTCTGCAGGCAGGCGATCGTATCGCGCCATCGCCCATACTGCAGAATCACGATCGCGAGTGTGCCGCCGTCGCGCATCGGCTCAACCACCCTCGGTGAGCTGCGACGCCAGTGCGGCCCGACGCGCTGGTTGGCGAACCAGATAGAGCATGGGCGCGGCGGCTGCGAGAGCGAGCGCAACAGCGAGCCCCACCCGGATACTAGCTGGAAGGTAGGCGCCCAACATTGCCGCGACGGCCACTGTGCAGACGCCGCCGATACTCAGCGACAACGCGCGCGAGTCGAGCGGCGCCACCTTTTGCGCCCGCCACGACATCATCGCCGCGTCTGCCACCGCGCGCACCGCGCATGCCACCGCAGCGCCAATGATCCCCCACTGCTCGATCGCAACCCAGACCAGCAGGAGGAACGGAACGACTTCGAGCAGGTGAATCATCGCGGCGGTGCGCGCGTTGCCGCTCGCCTGCAGCACCGAGAACGGAATCGCGGCGATGCAGTTCGCGGCGACGCCAACGGCGAGGATCTGCAGCACGGCGACGCTCGCTCCGGTGTACTGCGCGCCCCCAGCCATCTGTAACAGCCACGGCGCAAGGAGGCATGCAATCGCGCAGACAGGCACCACGATGAGCGCGATCAGCCGAGCGCTCGATGTGTGCAGCGTGATCAGCTGTCGCGGCGCGACGGTCGCGGCGCGCGCCAACGCAGGGAAAACGACCATCGTCAATGCGCCAGGAACAATCAGCAGCTTGTTCACCGCTTCCCACGGAACGGAGTACAGCGCGACCGCCGTCACCGAGACCAGTGAGCCGATCAGAAACCGGTCCGCAACCGTCATCAGTGGGCTCAGCACGTTGGTGACGGTGATCCAGGCACCAGCGCGCAGCAGCGGTTGCAGATGACGCAGCGCTGGTGTGTCCGATCGCTGCGATGGCATGGCGATGCGCGCCAGGGTCGTATACCGCCACCACGCCCAGAGGCGCACGCTGGCCAGCGTCGCTGCGATCACCGTCAGCGACGGCGTGACTGGCAGCAGGAGCACCGGCACTGCGAAGGTCCCGACACTCACCGGAAGTCGCACCAGATTCACATCGCGGAAGCGTTGCCTCGCCTCCAGCACGGCGCGAGGTACACTGGCACCGGTGACTGCAGGCACGGTCAGCGCGAAGAGGATCGCACTCACGATGGCATCGCGCTGCAGCGCCGCCGACACGTGCAGCACGCTGGTCATGTACCACGGAGCGACGGCAGCGCCGAGCCCGCCCACCACAGCGCCAACGAGGGTGAGTGTGACGTGTGCCGTGTTCACGATCGCACCGACAGGCGCTTCAGCAAACGCGCCGACGTCGCTGGTTGCCACCAGGCGCGTGAGCGCACGCCCGAGGCCAAAATCGAGCAGAGCGGCGTACCCGAGCCACGCCCACGCAAGCGCCAGTAATCCGAGGCGCTCGGTACCGAGGTGACGCGTGAGGAGCGGGAGCGCGAGCAACGCCACCACCAGCGGCGCGGCCGATGTAGCCAGACTGAGGCCGCCGCTCCGCAGCAGCGACGGCCCACTCGGCGTCTCGACGGCGGACGGAGCGTCGTGTGCCATCGCCGCGTCGTCGCTAGCGTGTCTGGATGATGATGGTCGCGAGCGACGCTAAAAGTGCCGCGAACGTACCGATGATCGCGGCGACTTGTGTGCGCGCGGCGAGGTTGTCCTGGCGCTCCGTGCGATCGCGCTTCGGCACCGTGACTACCGCGCCCGGGCGCGGCGTCGGTTGCCCATCGGGGAGAAGGAACCGGCGCGAGACCGCGTCAACACGACCGTTGGGCTGCGTGACATACGTGCGCGGGAGGTCCGCATCCAACCGCCCACCGCCTGCGGCGCGGATGTAGTAGGTCATGTCCTTGCCCTTTACATATGGCAACGCGGTTGGCGAGTTCACTGCGCCATCAACGCGAACCACCGCGTCGTAACGCGGAATCGTGATCGAGTCACCATCGAACAGAATGATGTTGTCCTGTTCAGTGGCATCTTTGAGCACTGCCGGCAGATCGACACCGATCCGACCGACGCGGTTGCGCCGCCGCGAGAAGTTCACTCCATCGGGGTAGGCTTCGGTTGTCAGCCCCCCTGCGCGCTGCACCACATCGCTCAGGCGCTCGGTCTTCTTCACCAGCGTGTACGAGCCTGGATAGCGCACTTCGCCACCGACGTAGACGGTGCGCTGCAGATCCCAGTCGGGCTGACGGAGGATGAGCACGTTGTCGTAGGCCGACAGCACAAAATCGGTCGCGCCGCTGGCCGGGGTCTGCAGACCGGGTGGGCCCGCATATCGCCCGCCGGCGCCACGCTCGAACAGATAGCTGGAGTCCATTGGCACACGCATTGTCGTCGCCGTCACTCCGTCAACGCGCGTCTGAGGCATTCGTGCGACCTCGGCTTCCTTCAACAGCGCGCTCTCCTGCATACCGCCAGCCAGAAGTACGAGATCGCGCATCGTCATGCCATCGCGGTACGGATATCGCCCGCTGCGCCGCACGGCACCGGTGATCGCCACGTAGCGAAGCGGTCGGAACTCACTGCGGCCGAAGATCCTCACCTCATCCTCTTCCTGCAGGACGGGGTCGTTGATCACGGCGCCAAGTGTGTCGGCGAGTACAGCGCGCAACTGGGTATGCGTCGAGTCGGAGTTGAGGCGGGTGATCAGCACCTGACCGAGGTACGTGTCGGGCTTGAGACCGCCGGCCTTCCGAATGGCATCGCTGAGGCGCATGCCACCGGTCATCCCTACCAGCCCCGGTGTAAATACGTTGCCGCGAACGATTACCCGATTGCGGACACGGTCGGCCACCTTGAGCACGTGCACGATGTCGCCATTGACCAGCGCCAGCGCCGGGATCTCTCCGCTGTCGGTCCCTGCGACATCGAGCACGGCGCGGTCACTGCCGGGACGCGAGCGATCGCGCACCGGTGTCAGGCGGTCGATCTGGATCCGCGAGCGCGCGGCCGTTGGCAGCAGGCCTCCGGCGGCGCGTACGATCTCTGAGAGTGATCCGCTCTGACCCACTTCATATGTTCCGGGGCGCACCACTTCACCGATCACGCGGACGCGTCCGGTGTGAATCGGTACGAAGACGATGTCGCCGTTGAGCAGGCGCGCGTCGCGCGACGCATCGCCGCGCAGCAGATAGTCGTACAGATCGATCGTGCCGACCGTGCGACCGTTGCGACGGATCTGCACTGCGCGCAGCGACCCGTTCATCGTCGGCCCGCCGGCGGCGTAGAGCGCGGTGAGTGCAGTCCCTGCCGCTGAAACGCGGTAGCTGCCAGGCCGTGCAACCTCGCCGACCACGAAGATCTGATTGGAGCGTAGCCTGGCCACGCTGATGCTGAAGCGCGTTGTGGCGTCGCCGCCACGGCGGATGCCGGAGTACGAGCGACCGAGTCGCGTGTAGAGCAGATCTTCGAGCTGGGCGAGGGTCAGGTTGGCGACGCTGATCTGACCCACCTGCGGTATCACGACGAAACCTTCGCGCGTGACGTCGAGTGAGTACGCCTGCTCGACGTCACCGGTGAGGATGAGCACGAGGCGATCGCCGGCGCCGAGGCGATAGCTCGGATCCACCGGACCAGCCAGATTGGCGTCGAACTGCGACGCCGCGCGCTGACTGAAGAGCTCCATGCCGAACACCTTCAGGCCGCTGTCCCGCTGGATGGAATCGGAGCGGAGGTAGAGGTACTGCTCGTAAGGCGACATCCGGCGACCGTCCCGGCCACGCATCTCGGTCGGGATCCGGCTGTCGAGGAGCGAATCGAAGGGGGGTTGGAGCGAGTCGCCGGTGATGCGCTTGGTGCGGTTCGTGTCGCCGGGGAAGTCGAAGTCGCTCGAGTCGGCGATGCCCAGTTCGCGGAGGGCGGAGAAGACGTCCGAGGTCGGCATCGCCGAATTGCCAGTCTGGCCACCCGGCATGCCTGGCAGACCGGTACCTGCGGAACCACCTGTCGACGGATCACCAGTTCCAGATCCGGAACCGCCGCGTCCCTCGCCCTGGAGATACGAGTCGAGCAGGTTGTCCGGGTAGCCCTGGGCACGGAGTCGCGCGCGAACCTGGTCAGGCGAGAGACCGCTGCCCCCGATGCGCTGGCGCAGCTGGTTGAGCATATCCGGCCGACTTTGCAGGAGCTGCTGGGCCTGTTGCGGAGATACTGTCTGCGCGTGGCCGTGCGCGGCCACAAACAAAAAGACCCCGACCGCAATCAGCGGCCGAAGGAATAGGCGATTCATCGCTGTCTGAATGGCTGAGAGACCACGAGCGGGGGGAAATGGACGCGCAGGGACTCGAACCCCGGACCTCTGCTGTGTGAAAGCAGCGCTCTAACCAGCTGAGCTACGCGTCCTTGAAAGCGATCTGCAACCCCTGTTCAAAGCCTGAAATCCGGAAGGCTCCGAAGCACGCAAGTGTAATCGTAACAGCGGGTTCGGGGAAGGGGGAGGAAGGCGCCTGCGATGGGTTCTGAGATCGTGTCGCTGTGGGATAGGCCAGGTAGGATTCGAACCTACGACCTGTCGAATTATGAGTTCGCTGCTCTACCGCTGAGCTACTGGCCCGTCCCCAAGCGCCACAATCAAGATAGGCGTCATGTGTCGCCAAAGTGAGCGGGGCTAGAACAAGCCGACCCGACGCCGGCCCCAACGCGGCTCGATCGCCACCCGCACCCGCCCCTCGAACCGCGTCGCACTTGCACCCCGCACCCGCCGGTCGTTCCCGGTGCGGTTCACTCCGGCGTCGGCGGTCACCTCCACGCTGGATCCGACGCGCGCCGCTGTGCTCGCCGCGAGTCGCAGCGTCTTCACGACCACCCCTTCAAAGATCAGCGGCCAGGTGAGCTGTGCGGCGAACGGCGGATACGGATCGCGGTAGTCGCCCTCGCCTTGCCGACGATACGCCAGGTAGACTCGCACCGGTGCGGGCAGCGCCGGACCCACGTCCACTCCGGCACGCACCTCGTCGAAGTCGCTGTTCCGCTGCCCGAGCCCCACGGCCCGTGTGGTGTATCGCTCAAAGCGATTCGGCGCGCGGTAGGTGAGCGCCGTCACACGCGTGTAGCTGACGAATGCGCGCGCACCACCGGCGATCGGAATGCCATCTGCTGTCACGGCCGCCGCGATGCCAGGCGGCTCGCCACACAGTTTGCAGCGATCGATCTGGAAGTCGTCGAGAAAAATCTGGCCGCCCACCATCATGCCATTCGAGTGCCGCCACAGCGCATCGGCGCCGAAGCCGACGTTGATGAACTCACCGTCGGCGTACTGCGCCAGAAAAAGTGGTGCCGTCGGGTTGGCGAGCGATGGACGAAAGCCGCGACCGATGCCGCCGTAGATCACACTCTCGCTGATCCCCGCCTCCACGCTCCCCAGCTTCACGCCGAGACGATGTGCGGTGAAGTAGCGCTGGGCCAGGGTGTCGGTGCTGAAGTTCACGAACTCGTCGTCCAGCCGCGCGACGATCGACGAGAGATGCAGCTTGTCGGTCCCGAGCTTGAGGTAGAGATGATCGTAGGTGTAGGCACCATTGCTCACCATCAGCCCCAACTGGCCGGGCAACGCCCACGATCGGCCCACGCGCCCGACCTGCAGCGTGGCAAACTTCGATGCGACACCGAGATATCCGTCTTCGGTGCGGGATGAGATGGCGCGATCCTGTCGGCCGACGTACTCCGGGTCGACGCGCATCTGACGATCTCCCACGACGCGCAGCGCACCGGTAAACGGCCCCGACTGGAGCAGCGCGCGAACGGTAAAACCAGGCGCAAGGGTATTCACCCGATTCGATTGCAGCAGATCCCGCTGCCCGCTGGTCTGGCCCACGGCGTAGGCACCGAGGCTCACGACGAAGACGCCACTGTCCGACAACGTGACTCCGGGCGCGTACTTCTCGACTGCGGCGTCGACCGCGTCCAGCCAACGCGCGTAACGACCATCGGTTCGGGCGTCGCGTGCCGCGCGGACGGCGGCGCGCACGGCCCCCACCGAGTACGGCCGCTCGATGATCGGAAGCTCGCGCAGCTGGCCGCGCGCCTGCAATGCATCGATGTACGTGTAGGCGATGTCGTCCAGCGGAAGCTGTGCCTGCTGCGCCGTGAGCGCGTCGGCGCACACGACCAGCAGCGCGAATCCCGCCAGAACGCGCCGTACCATGGTCAGTGATCCCATGCTCAGCGATGCCACGCGACACCTCGCACGCCACCGCTCCGGAACTCGATTGCCGGCGATGGAAAGTGATAGTGTCGCAAGCCCTTCTTCACGGTGACCCACCACGGTGCACGTCCAGGGAGCTTCAACGGATCGATATCAAAGGTGAGCAGAATTCGGCGTTGTGCACGAATCTGCGCGCCGGTGTTGGGGTCGATCCAGTCGGTGATGGAATGACCGACCGAGAATCGTAGCAGATCGGGCCAATATCGACGCGCCTTTGCCGGGAGCAGCGTATCCACATCCACCGAAAGCCAGTATGTCTGCCCGCTGTAATCCACCGTCGGTCGCAGATCACCGGGAATCGTGCCCGCCTGCGTGTTGCGGAGCGCCTGCGTTCCCGAGTACGAGATCGTCGGCATCACCGCACGCATCGCGGGGATGTAAGCGTGCGACAGCGAAATGCCCTGACCGATGGTGTTGTACACCATGTCCGGGGGCGAGAACCCATATCGCGCCTGCGTTCCATCCCACAGCTCGATCTGCAGCTGAAAGGCCGCGGCATACCCCACCGCCCACCAGGTGGCTTTCTTTTCCGACATGCAGGCGGCTTCGAGCAGTTCTCGACCCCCTTCGCTCAGCAGATATCCGCCGAGCATGTGTCCGAGCTTGTCCTGATCGCGAAAGGGTCCGCCCCAATCGTACATGACAAAGAACGGTGACTTCTCACCCGACCACCAGGCGCGACGGAAGTACTCGTACAGCGCGAGATTCCCGCCGACGAAGGTCGCTGCGACGGCGCTTTGCGCGACGCGTCGGCCGCGCTTGCCGTCGCCGCACCACTGCGGCTTTGCAGCGGTCGCGCCGCGCATCGTGTCGCGCGCCGTGCGCACCAGCGGAGCGGAGAGCAGTTGCAGCGTGACCGAGTCGGCGGGAACCCGCAGTGCGAGCGCCGGATCGCTCTGTGCGCCGACCGCCGATACGGTGAACAAATAGAGACCAAGGACCGCGCTGCGCGTCACGCGGCCCCGTGCAACGCGTCGAAGGCAGCCAGCACCTCTGCGGGAGTGACAGTGGCCGCGCCCAGTTTGCCCACCTCGACTCCGGCGGCGTAGTTCGCGATCACTGCCGCCTCGCGCGCATCGGCGCCCGCTGCCAGCATCAGCGCGAGGTAGGCGGTGACCGTATCACCCGCGCCCACCACGTCGTACACCTCGCGAGCGGTGGTCGGAATGCGGGTGATCTCACCGCCGCGCGACACCAGCGCCATCCCATGTTCGCTGAGCGTCAGCAACAGGTGCGCCACATCCAGGCGTTCCAGGGTGGCGGGGAGGGCTGCGGGATGTGCGAGATCGACCGCCGCGCCGAGCGCCTGCTCGAGCTCGCGTCGATTGGGCTTGAACACGGTGGCACCACGGTAGCTGAAGAAGTTGCGGAACTTCGGATCCACCACCACCGGCACGTTGCGTTCCTTCGCCAGCGCGATCGTCGCCTCGATCACGGCGGGTACCAGGACACCCTTGTTGTAGTCCTCGAGAATCACGGCGTCGGCGGTGGCGATCGCGGCGGTGAGTGTGGCGAGCACACGCGCGACGTCCTCAGCCGCAAGGTCGGCGTCCTCCTCCTCGTCAAACCGCAGCAGCTGCTGTGACCGTGCGACGAGTCGCGTCTTGGTGGTCGTCGGCCTGGCGACAGTCACCAGAGCGTCGGTCGCACCGCCCAGCCCGTCGAGCAGGTCACGCAGGCGACGTCCCGCCGCATCGTCGCCAACCGCCGCGACGAGTGCGCAGTGCGCGTTTACGGCGAGCAGATTCTGCGCCACGTTCGCGGCACCGCCAAGGGCATCGCGTCGCTCACGAACGCGCACCACCGGTACAGGGGCCTCCGGTGAGATGCGCTCCACATCGCCGCGGAGGTACACGTCCAACATGGCGTCGCCAACCACAACGACACGGCGGCCACGGGCGGCCGCCAGCAAGGTCGCGAGGCGGTCGCGTGAGATCGGTGCTAGCATATTCGTGTCAACCTACTCCTCAGCCGCTCCGCTCGGCAACGCAAATCATCTCACTTCCCGTTGTGCGCCGCCCAATCCAGACGTTCCTGTTGTCGCTGCAAGACGTCCTTCTGCTCTGTTGGCAGATCGTTCGGGCGTGGCCGGGCGGACGTGGCGCTGGCGCGCGATTGTTGGCGCAGCTGGATGCAATCGGGGTGCGCTCGGTGCCGATCGTCCTGCTCACGGGCCTTTTTACCGGGATGGTGCTGGCGCTGCAGGCGTCGGTACAGCTGGCACCCTTTGGTGCGACACTCTTCGTTGGCCGGTTCGTGGCCGCATCGATGCTGCGCGAGCTGGGCCCGGTGCTCTCCGGCATCATGGTCGCGGGGCGGGTCGGCGCGGGTATCGCGGCGGAGTTGGGAGCGATGAAGGTCACCGAGCAGTTGGATGCGCTCGAGACGCTCGGCGCGGAACCCGTACGCGTGCTCGTGCTTCCGCGTGTGCTGGCCGCGTGTCTCACCGTGCCGCTGCTCGCCCTCATCGCCGACGCCGCTGGCCTGATCGGTGCCGCACTCGTGTCATCGGCGTACCTCGGAGTACCGATCCGGGCCTTCTGGGGTGCAGCGCTGGATCAGATTGCGCTTGACGGCTACGTCGCCGGTGTAATCCCATCCGATCTTGTCCAGGGGCTCGCGAAGCCGGTGGTCTTCGGTCTGATCCTTTCCGTGCTCGCCTGCCATCACGGCCTGCGCGCCGAGGGCGGAACGGCCGGCGTCGGCGTCGCCACCACGCGGGCTGTGGTGAGCGCCAGCATCACGATCCTCATCGCCGACTATTTTTTGACGCAGCTCCTGCTGGTGCTGGTCTGATGACCTTCCCCGACGCCCCTGCAATGTCTCCCTCTGGAATGTCTCCCTCTGGAATGTCCGCTTCGGTGATCGTCGAACTGGAAGGGGTGTCGGTGAGCTTTGCGCGTCCGGTGCTGCGCGACGTGTCTCTGCGCGTTGCGCCCGCTGAAACGGTGGCCATCGTGGGCGAGTCGGGGACGGGGAAATCGACGCTGCTTCGGCTCATCCTCGGTTTGCTGCAGCCCGATCGCGGCCAGGTGCGTGTGCAGGGGCGCGCGATGGCGTCGATTGCGCCGCGCGAGTTGCGCGCCGTACGCAGCGACATCGGCATGGTCTTTCAGGGCGCTGCGCTCTTTGACTCGCTCTCGACATTCGAGAACGTGGCATTCGCGCTGCGCGAACGGGGGCAGCTCTCCGAGTCGGAGATTGGAGACAGAGTGCGCGAGACGCTCGCGCTGGTGGATCTGGATGCTGAACAGGTGGCAGCGACGCTGCCTTCGCAGCTCTCGGGCGGCATGCGCAAGCGGGTGGGCATTGCACGTGCGGTGGCAGCGCGCCCGTCGCTGCTTTTATACGATGAGCCCACCGCAGGGCTCGATCCGTTGACCAGCGAAACAGTCACGACGCTCATGCAACGGTTGCAGACGGAGCTGCGCGTCACCAGCGTGATCGTCTCGCACGATGTGCGCGCCATGCTTCGTATCGCCGATCGGATTGCGCTGTTGCATGACGGTGCGTTCGCATTTCTTGGCGCACCTGATGCGATGCGCGCCAGCGTCGAACCGTACACACACGCATTCCTGGCGGCCGCATGACGCTGCGCCCCCAGCCTGGAGATATGCGCTGGATGCAGTTGCGCGTCGGCGCGCTGGCGGCGGTGGTGCTGGCGCTGGTTGCGTTCACGATTTTACGTCTGGATGCTGCGGGATCGCTGTTCGGCAGACAGGTGGAGTTCACGGTCTGGTTGAACGATGGCCTGGGTCTCCGGGAAGGGAGTCAGGTGACGGTGGCGGGGTTGCCCGCCGGGATCGTGAAGACGCTGACGGTGATCCCCGTGCGCCACGACTCGGCGACGGCGGTGGCGGCCGTCGTCCGTATGAATCCGACCCACTTCGCACTCCTCCGGGACGACTCCCGGAGCCGGGTGCGCGCCCTCGGATTGCTGGGAGATCGCCTCCTGGATTTCACGCCGGGCTCGCCCAGGCGACGGGCGCTGACCCCAACCGACACGCTGTCTGTGGAATCGTTCGCCGAGTTGGGCGATCTGTTTTCGGCTGCTGATACCGCTTTGCGGGCAGTGACGGCTGTGAGCGGCGATCTTCGCGCTGTCGCGGCGAAGCTGCGGAGCGGCGATGGGACGGTGGGGAAGCTGTTCAGCAGTGCCGCTCTCTACGACACGCTGTTGCTGACCGTGAAGCGCGCCGACGCGGTGCTCGCACAGGTACAGGGGGGCAGGGGCACCCTCGGCCGCATGCTCCGCGACACGACCCTGTACGGCAGCGTCACCCGTGCGGCGCTGGCGTTGGACAGTGCCGCACAGCTGATCAACGATCGCGACGGGGTTCTGGCGCGTCTCCAGCGCGACACCGCCTTGTACGCTCGCCTCCGCCGTGCCACAACCGGCGTCGACTCGCTGGTCCGCGGTCTGAACGCGGGCAGGGGCACGGCCGGGCAGCTCCTGGTTGACCGAGAGCTGTATGAGCGCCTCCTGAAGGTGACCGCGGCCCTCGACAGCCTGGCGGCTGATGTGAAGCGAAACCCTTCCCGGTACACCAAGGGGGCAGTCAGGCTGTTTTAGGGCGGCGTGCAGGGCAGGACTACCTTTCAGCTCTGGAGACCGACCCTTTTCCCAAGGTCCCAGGACCAGCCACCCGCCGTCGGCGCGCTGCAGGCCGTGCTGGTGACACCCGTGCACGACACGCGGGCGCCTTCGGCGGCGAAATTCGGCCTGCTGCATGATTATGTACCTGTTGATTTTTATCGATGACACACCCTACAGTACCAGCTGATACACTTGCACCACTCGATCCGGAAACGCGATGCCTCGTCCGCCTGGCGGCGATCATCGGTGCCGGATCCGAACAGCAGATGCGCGCCGCAATGATCGAGGCACGCACACTGCCAGCCGAATGGGTGGAAGAGGTGATCCTGCAGTCGTATCTGTTCGCGGGCTTCCCGCGCACGCTGAACGCCGCACGCGAGTGGCGCCGGATCTCCGGCACCACGGCGCCGGACAGCGATCTCGATGCCGATGCGACCTCGGACCCCGCGGTGGTGGCGGCGTGGCAGGCTCGCGGTGAAGTCACCTGTGCGGCGGTGTACGGCGATCATTACGAAAAGCTCCGCGTCAACATTCCCAGGCTGCACCCGGCGCTCGATCACTGGATGATCGTGGATGGCTACGGCAAGGTGTTGAGTCGCCCCGGTCTCGATCTCATCAGGCGCGAACTCTGCGTGGTGGCGATCTGCGCACTGGCAGAGCAGGATCGGCAGCTGCATTCGCACTTTCACGGCGCCCTCAACGTAGGCGCCACACCCGACCAGGTGTCCGGCACACTCGATGCGCTGATGGACATGGTCGACGACGATTCGCTCCGCCGCTATCGCATGCTGTGGGGCCACGTCCGCAAGGCACACACTGAACAGGTTCAACGGACGTCATGAGCGTACATAATGATTTCATCGATCGCGTCGTGGTAAAGATCGCGGCTGGAACTGGCGGTTCAGGTAACACGTCGTTTCGACGCGAGAAGTTCGTCCCTGCGGGCGGACCCGATGGTGGTGATGGTGGGGCCGGTGGGAACGTCTACCTTCGCGCCGACGCCAACCTCACCACGCTGCTCGACTACACGTATCGCGACCGATGGGCCGCCGAACGCGGGCAGCACGGCGAGGGCAACAACAAGACCGGTCGCAGCGGTGCCGACATCGTCATGCCCGTGCCGCCCGGCACTATCGTGACCGACGCCGAAACCAGTGTGCAACTGGGTGAGGTGCTGGAGCATGGACAGCAGATCCTCATCGCCAAGGCGGGCCGTGGCGGCAAGGGCAACGCCTTCTTCGCCACCGCCACACACCAGTCGCCTCGCGAGTGGCAGCCGGGGGAGGAAGGTGAGGAGAAGCAGGTCATCCTCGAACTGAAGCTGATCGCCGATGTTGGCCTGGTCGGCGCACCGAACGCCGGCAAGTCGACGCTGCTGTCGGTGATCTCAGCCGCCCGCCCCAAGATTGCAGCGTACCCGTTTACCACGCTCTCGCCGAACCTGGGCGTAGTACCGCTGAGCGATCACCGGAGTTTCGTCGTCGCCGATATCCCCGGAATCATCGAAGGGGCATCTGTCGGCAAGGGGTTGGGTCTTCAGTTCCTGCGCCACATCGAACGGACGCGTATTCTGGCCTTCATCGTTCCGATCGACGCCATGGACTGGCAGGCGGAGTACGATCAGTTGCGTACCGAGATCGCCACCTATTCCGCGGAGCTCGCCGCCACGCCACACTTCGTGGTGTTTTCCAAGCTCGATCTGATGGGCGAGGACGATTACGTGCCGGAGATCGAGGCGCCGGACGCCTTCGCCGTCATTTCTCTGAGTGCGGCGAACCGCACGCACCTCGACCAGTTCCTCGATGTCTGCTGGCGCAAGCTGCTGTCGATGCGCCATCAGAACGAAGCGGAGATTCGCGCCTCGGAGCAGGTCCTTCCGTGACCGTGCGCCATGCGCGGTGAGTCGGTGCAGCGATCGGCAGTGGACGCCCTCACGCTGCTCTCGCTGCCGCGCATCGGCCTTCGTGAGTGGCACCGCCGGGTTCGCGCCGCGGGGTCGGTCGCGGCCGCGCTCTCGGATGAACGGCGCAACCCTGCGCTCGCGCCGGCGGTGGGGAAGGCAGAAGCAGCGGTGCACGCCGCAGAGCTGATCGGCGCCGCAATCGCGGTGCACGGGAGTGCCGAGTATCCGGCCGTGCTGAACGATCTCACCGAGTCTGACAGTGCGGGGCTCACGCCTGCGCCTCCGGTGCTGTTTGCTCTCGGTTCGATTGCATTGCTCGGGAAGCCGACGGTTGCGCTGGTCGGCACACGTCAGGCCACTGCGCCCGGGCTGCGCGCCGCCGAACGGATCGCGCGGGAGTGCGCCGAGGCGGGGGCGCTGGTCATCAGCGGCCTCGCGCGCGGGATCGATGCCGCCGCGCACACCGGCGCGCTGAACGGGAGCGGAACAACGGCGGCGGTGATCGGGACGGGGCTCGACGTCGCCTATCCCGTCGACCATCGCGCACTGCAGCAACGCATCGCGGAGTGCGGGGTGGTGCTCACGGAACTTGCGCCGGGCCAACGCGCCACACGTGGGTCGTTCCCCGAACGCAATCGACTCATCGCCGCACTCGCGCACGTCACCATCGTCGTCGAGGCCGGCCACAAGAGCGGCGCACTCCTGACGGCGAACGCGGCGATGGCGCTCAATCGCCTCTGCGCCGCCGTCCCCGGGACGTTCGATTCGGCGTCGTGTCTGGGGTCCAACGAACTGCTGCGCGACGGTGCACACGTCATCGCTTCCGTGAACGATGTGCTCGCGCTGCTCCAGATCCCGCAGGCCCGTGAACGTTACACCATTGCACCAGACGCGCTGAACGATGCCGAGCGGGCGATCTGGAATGTCCTCGGAAGCGCACCACTGGACCTCGATCTCGTGGTGCAGCGGGCGGGCTGGGCGGCGGAGGCCTGCCTGTCTGCCGTGACGACGCTCGAGCTCAAGGGGTTGGTACGCGCCACACACAACGGTGCGTTGCAGCGCGCATGAGTTCCGAAGCTCGGCACGTCTATGTGCACGTGCCGTTCTGTGCCCGACGCTGCAGCTACTGCGACTTCTCGATCGCCGTTCGGCGCGATGTGCCGGTGACGGAGTTTCTCGATGCGCTGCGTCGCGAACTGACTGTTCGCCTTGGTGAGCCCGGCACGCGCTTCGCGCCAGCGTCGATCGAGACGCTTTACTTCGGTGGCGGAACCCCATCGCACCTCGGCGCCGCAGGCGTGGGGGCGATGATGACGCTGATGCGCGAGTTCTTCACCTGGCCAACGGATGCCGAAGTCACCCTCGAGGCGAACCCCGATGATGTAACCGCGTCGGCAACCGCTGCGTGGCGTGTCGCGGGAATCACGCGCGTGTCGCTGGGCGCGCAGAGCTTTGACGATTCCGTGCTGTCGTGGATGCATCGATCGCACTCGTCGGCGCAGATCGACACCGCCGTGGACGTCTTGCGTGAGAGCGGGTTTGCGAGCTGGAGCTTCGATCTGATCTTTGCGCTCCCCGCGACGCTGCAGCGCGACTGGGAGCGCGATCTGCACCGTGCGCTGGAGAAGCGGCCGCCACATCTCTCGCTGTACGGCCTGACCATCGAGCCGGGAACGCCGCTGTCCCGATGGAACGATCGTGGGGAAGCGCAGCCGGCCGACGAGCTGGCGTACGAACACGAGTTTCTGAGCGCCCACGCCACCGCCGCGAGTGCCGGGTTCGACCACTACGAGGTATCGAACTTCGCGCAGCCGGGGCATCACGCCGTACACAATCGGAGCTACTGGAGCGGTGCGCCGTACCTCGGCGTTGGCCCGTCTGCGCACGGCTTTGACGGTCGCGTTCGACGCTGGAACCGCGCCGCCTACGCCGCCTGGCGCGACGCGGTGGCTGGCGGAGACGATCCGATGGCCGGCAGTGAGACGATCGGCATGGACGAGGCTTGGGTCGAAGCGGTCTACCTCGGCCTCCGGACCACGTCGGGGCTCGTGATTCACCCCAGTCAGGCGGCGACTCTCGAGCCGTGGATTGCCCGGGGTTGGGCCGCGATCGAGGGCGATCGCCTCACGTTGACGCCTCTCGGTTGGCTCCGGCTGGACAGTCTGGCCGGCGCCATCACTCCCGTTCTGGCTGCGAAGTAGCTAGCTGTTCAGTATGCCTATTCAGCCTGGATTGACGGATCGCGAACGCCTCGTGCTCGAAGCGGTCATCCAGAGCTACGTGGAGACCGCCGAACCAGCCGCCTCGCGCACACTCTCGCGGCGCTTCGGACTCGGCGTATCTCCTGCGACGATTCGTAACACAATGAGCGACCTGGAAGAGAAGGGCTACCTCTTCCATCCGCACACCTCGGCGGGACGTGTGCCCACCGATCTCGCATACCGCGTCTACGTCGATTCATTGCTGGCGACCCCGATGGTCCCGACGCCGGATCAGGCGCTGTTGGACGAGGAGATTCACGGTTCAGGCACCGCGATTGAATCGATCCTCCGTCGCGCGGCGCAGTCGCTCGGTGTGCTGACACAGGAGCTGGGCGTGGCGCTTGGCCCGCAGCTGGACGCTGCGATTCTCCAGCGCGTTGAACTGGTGCGCCTGGCCAGCGATCGCCTCCTGATGGTTCTGGCGCTCGAGCGGGGTGTGGCGCGGTCGATCTACATCGAGCTCCCGATCGAGATTGCCGATCACGCGATCGGCGCCGTGACCACGGTGTTGAACGAACGGCTGGCCGGGCTGACGCTGCGCGAGATTCGTTCGTCGCTGGGCGTTCGCTTGCGCGATGCGCAGGCTCCTGAGGGTGCGGCCGAGCTCCTCAACATCTTCGTCGAGGAGGGGGAGGAGTACTTCGCCAATGCCGCTCGATCCGACGATGCCGCCGTGGTACTCGGCCAGCCCTCGCTGTTGGCCGAGCATCCGGAGTTTTCAACGGGCGAGAGCATGCGACAGCTCCTTGCCTTCACCGAGACGCCGGAGCATATCGCGGACGTTCTGCGCCGCCGTTCACCGCAGCCAGGCATCACGATCACCATCGGCAACGAACATGGCGATCCCCGTCTGGACCGGTTCACGATTGTGACCGCGCAGTACCACTTCGGCTCGCTGAGCGGTGTGATCGGCGTCATCGGCCCCACTCGAATGCCATACCGCAAGGTGATTTCGCTGGTGGGCCACGCGTCGCGGCTCGTGTCCGACCTTCTCTGATCAGCCAGCGACCCCCCATGAGTCGGTGCCCACCCGTCCGGCTGGGTGGCGTCCATACTCCGGTCTGGTGATCTTTGACGCTTACGCCCGGCCAGTCTGCGCCGGGCGTTCCTGCGACGTACGGCGCCGAGTGGCGTCGGCAATTCCCCAAGTGATGTGACCGATGGCTGATTACTACGCGACGCTCGGTGTTGAGAAGTCGGCATCCGACGATGAGCTGAAAAAGTCGTATCGCCGGTTGGCGATGCAGTACCACCCCGACAAGAACGGGGGCGCCAAGGAAGCGGAAGAGAAGTTCAAGGACATCACCGAGGCGTACGACGTCCTTCGTGATCCGCAGAAGCGCGCCGCCTACGACCGCTACGGCGAAGCGGGGCTTCGTGGGGGTGGTCAGAACGCTGGCTACCAGCATGTGGACCTGAGCGAAGCGCTGAACATCTTCATGCGTGACTTCGGCTTCGGCGGCGGCGACATGTTTGGCGGCGGTCGCGGTGGCGCATCAGGGGCGCGGCCTGGCGGGGACATCAAGGTTGGCGTGCCGCTGACCCTGGCCGAAGTCGCGACCGGCGTTGAGAAGTCGATCGCGATGAAGGTGCTCGACACCTGTGACACCTGCACCGGCAGCGGCGCCGAAGCGGGGTCGACGCCGCAGCGGTGCGCGACCTGCGGCGGGAGCGGCGAGGTGCGTCGGGCTCAGCGAAGCTTCTTCGGCCAGTTCGTGAGTGTGGCGGCGTGCCCAACCTGCCACGGCGATGGAACGGTCGTGGCGTCACCCTGTCGCAAGTGCAAGGGCGAGGGGCGTATGCGCGTGGAACGCACGATCAATGTGCGGATCCCCGGTGGCGTTGCAACGGGCCAGTACATGACGCTGCGCGGCGTAGGCAACGTCGGCTCTCGCGGCGGCGGCAAGGGCGATGTGCTGGTGATCTTCGAGGTCGAGGACAACCCGCGCTTCGAGCGTGATGAAGAGGATCTCTACACGGAAGTGCTTGTCACCTATCCGCAGCTCGTCATGGGCGCGGATCTGGTGGTGATGGGCGTGGTCGACAACGAGTTCAAGGTGAAGGTTCCGCCGGGCACACAGAGCGGCCACCTCTTCCACCTGCGCGGCAAGGGGCTGCCGAGGGTCAACGCGAGCGGCACGGGTGACCTTCACATCCGGGTGCAGCTCTGGACGCCGGAGACGGTCGGCGACGAGGAGAAGAAGCTGTTGAAGCGGCTTGCCGACCTGCACGGCGCCGCGCCAACGGAGCGCAGCAAGAGCTTCTGGTCACGGATGAAAGAGGCGCTGGGCGCATGAGCACCGAGCCTTGGCACACGTTGCGTGTGACCCCGTCGCACGACGGGGTGCGCGACGCCGTCGCTGCGGCGCTTTTTGCCGGTGGGGCCGAAGGGTTGATGGAAGACGGCGTCAGCTTCGTGACCCACGTGCCGAGTGATCACGATTTGGTGTTTTTGCGTTCCGAAGTCATGCGCGCCGATCCGGCGGCGCAGTTCCTCGTGTCGGCGTTGGATCCACTGACAGCGTCGCCCGCGCTGCACGGCACGGTACAGGCCCACGATCTGGGAGCGTTCGTGATCGCGCCGCCGTGGCTCGCCGACCAGTACGATCCAGCGAAGACGATCATCGTCGAACCAGGCATGGCGTTCGGTACCGGCGAGCATGCGACGACGCGCGGGGTGTTGCGACTGCTGGCGCCCGTGCTGCGAGCGGGCGATCTGGTGGCAGATCTCGGTGCCGGAAGCGCGGTGCTCGCCATCGCGGCGGCGAAGGGTGGCGCGGCGAAGGTGATCGCGATCGAGCTGGACGACGATGCGATGTCGAACGCGGAGGAGAACGTGGTGCGCAACGGCGTGGCAGATCGCGTGCACCTGTTGTGCGGTGATGCCTCGGTGCTGCTGCCGTTCTTCGCGCCGGTCAGACTGGTCCTCGCCAACATCATTTCCAGCGTTCACGTTGCGATGTTGCCCGTCGTCGAGCAGTGTCTGGCGCCTGACGGGGTGGTCATCATCAGCGGGATACTGCAGACCGAGCGCGATGAGATGCTTCGTCACCTGGCGAGCACCGGTTGGCGCATGATTGCTGACGACAGCGAGGGGGAGTGGTGGAGCGCGACCATCGTCCGGGCGTAGCACACTTCTACACGTCGGAGCCGCTGCTTTCCTCCGGTGTACTGGTGCTGGGTGAAGACGCGGCCCACCACGCCAGGGTTCGTCGACTGTCGGTGGGTGCGCCTGTGACGGTGCGCGATGGTGCCGGGACCATCGCGAGCGGCACCCTGGTCCGGATGGCAAAGCAGCACCTCGAACTGGATCTGGAGGCGCCGCGATGCCCGTCGCCGCTGCCACCTGTTCACCTTCTCGTGCCGGTTGCCGACAAGGAACGGATGCTCCTGCTGGCCGAGAAGGCGACCGAACTGGGTGTGACGACGTGGCGACCGGTGCTCTGGCGGCGCTCGCGAAGCGTCACCGGCCGCGGCGAGGGGACGATGTTCGCGCAGCGCGTCGAGGCGCGGATGATCAGCGCCATGCTGCAGAGCGAAGGGGCGTGGTTGCCGCAGCGATTCATGGAATCGAACGCCGAGCGCGCGATTGCGGCGCTTCCCGCTGACGGCACACGACTGCTGCTGGATCCGGAGGGTGAGCCGATGGTGCGGGTCCCGATGCTCGGTCCGATCGCACTGGCAGTGGGTCCCGAGGGCGGTTTCGAGCTCGATGAGACGGAGCGCTTGGTCGATGCCGGATTTCGGCGGGCGGCGATCGCCGGTGGCATACTTCGGATGGAAACGGCGGCGATCGTCGCGCTGGGCGTTGTTCGCACCCAGCTGGCAGCGGCATCTCACTGAGGATTGGCATGACCGATTGTCTCTTCTGTCGCATCGCACGAAAGGAGATTCCGACGGAGGTGGTTGCTGAGACGCTGCACTGCCTGGCGTTTCGGGACATCAGCCCGCAGGCGCCGACCCATGTGCTGGTGATCCCCAAGGAGCATCACGACTCGATGGCGGCGGTGTCCGATCCTGTAGTGCTGGGCCGGGTGGTGGCGTTGGCGGCGCAGGTGGCGGCCGACCTCAACGTCGCCGAGGCGGGGTATCGGGTGGTTTTGAACACGGGCGCTGATGGCGGCCAGACCGTGCTGCATCTCCACGCGCACCTGCTGGCGGGTCGGTCCATGCACTGGCCGCCGGGCTGACCCTTTCCGTCGGGGCGGCTCCGGCGCTGGCACTGATCCGGCCAATCTGCCCAAGTCATTGACGGAGCTGGTTTTACGGCGCTATCTTTGCTGGCTCACTCACAGAACTCCAGCAGGCGCGACCAACGCCACGAAGGGGGGAAGAAGCTTTTGGCAGAAGTCGTCATCCATGAAGACGAGAACTTCGAGCGCGCGCTCAAGCGGTTCAAGAAGAAGTGCGAGAAGGCAGGGATCCTTTCGGATCTCCGCAAACATCGTCACTACGAGAAGCCGTCGGAGAAGCGTAAGCGCAAGATGAATGCGGCCACCCGCAAGAATCGTCGTACGCGGTCGTTCTAGTTGACCGAGATCCACACCCGGCTGAACGGCGATCTGATCATCGCTCGCAAGGCGCAGGACAAACCGATGCTCCTGTTGCTCGGCATGGTCATCGCCGAGGTCAAGGAGCGGGTTCGCGTGATCGAGAACGAAGAGAAACGCGAAGTTGCAGAGTCTGATGTCATTGATGTGCTTCGGAAGGGCATCAAGCGGCGTCGGGATTCGGTCGAGCAGTACACGGCGGCCAATCGTCCCGAGCTGGCGCAGAAGGAGCACGATGAAGTCGTGCTGCTCGAGCGGTATCTGCCTGCTTCGGTGGACCCTGAGGTGATCCGCAGTGCCGTCGTGGAGGTCATCGCCAGTGGTGTGACCGTCATGGGCCAGGTCATGGGCAAGGTGCTGCCGCGCTTCAAGGGGCAGGTCGAGGGTAGTGTGATCAACGCGATTGTTCGCGAGGAACTCGCAAAGCTCGTCTAAGCTTCTTATCTGTGCGCCGGCCCGACTGCTCTCGCGAGCGGTCGGGCCGGTTTGCGTTTCGCCGCCGCTCCGAAAACACCGAAGCGTCGGCCCCTGCAGATGTCGCTTGCGCTGAGCATCTTTCGCCCTGTGAATACACACGCCCTTACCGTTCTCGAGTTTCCCAAAGTCCTCGACGTCGTGGCCGATCGCGCCTCATCGTCGTTGGGGGCCGCGGCAGTGCGCGAGCTCCGTCCGCGGACCGACCGCGACTGGTTGGCGCTGGAACTCGCACGGGTTCAGGCCATGCGGGCGATGTTGAGTGCAGAGGGAGGATTTGCCCCTGAAGCCATCCCCGATGCCCGCCAGGCTCTGGCGCGGTTGCGGGTGGCGGGCGCCGCGCTGGATGGGACGCAACTCACTGGGGTCGCGACACTGCTGCGCTCGAGCCGACGCACGCAGGTCGCATTGCGCGACACTCGGCGACCGGCGATGGCGATCGCCTACATGTTGCCTTTTGCCGCGCGCCTGATTGCGGCGCAACGCGACGAAGATGCGATCGATCGTGCAATCGATGGTGATGGCACGGTGCGCGACGATGCCTCGCCCACGCTGCGACGGCTCCGACGCGAGTTGATGGGTGCGCAGGGTGAGCTGGTGCGGCTGCTGGAGCGCATCATGTCGCAGCTCGAGCCGAATCATCAGGTCACCGACATGTCGGTCACGGTGCGCAACGGGCGCTATGTGATTCCAGTCAGGTCGCACGCGCGCGCGGCGCTCGGCGGCATCGTGCACGATACGTCCGGCACCGGTGCGACGGTGTTCATCGAACCACCGGCGGCGGTGGAGTTCGGGAATCGGATCCGCGAACTGGAAGCCGAGGAGCAGCGCGAAGTCGAGCGCATTCTCCGTGAGCTGAGCGACAACGTTCGTCCGCTGCAGCCGTCGATGCTGGAGGCGTTCGCAGCGTTGGTGGAGCTGGATGTGCTGTACGCCCGGGCGCGGTACGCGAATGAGTTTGCCTGCGAGCCGGCGGAGTTGGGCGATCCATCTGACGGCCTGCAGGTGCGT
>Ga0335394_10001640_pt1 | contig 25236 bp, 18 predicted proteins | sample MAT03_FD_205741 | JGI IMG/M metagenome (GOLD analysis project Ga0335394, IMG submission 205741) | Freshwater microbial communities from Lake Fryxell liftoff mats and glacier meltwater in Antarctica - MAT-03 (spades assembly) (version 2) ...
CTCTCGCTGCTCGGCTTCCTCCGTCAGCGCGTCGGCGCCTGGCTGGAACCTGACGCTGGGCGGTTCCTGTCAACTGCCCGCACGAGCCTCGATGCCAGCCTCGAGTATCGCGATGCGCCGTGGCGGCTCGTGCTCGGCGGGCACGCCGACTACGACCCGGCCTATTCCGCTTGGGCCGGCGAAGACTCGCCGGCAGCGAGTGATGTCTACCAGTCGTCGCTCAGCTTGCGCCGCACCTATGTCGAGCTGGCGTTGCCACGCAACGACGCCGCCCTCGGCTGGCAGACGGTCAGCTGGGGACAGGGCAACATCCTGAGCCCGCTCGACATCGTCACGCCGAAGGATCGGCGGGAACCGGGGCTCACCGAGCTCGACGATCTGCGCGTACCGGTCTTGTCGACCCGACTCGGGCTGACGCTTGGCGCGCATCGTCTCGAGGCGGTCTTCGTGCACGAAGCAGCATTCAATCGGATGAGCCCACCGCGCGGCCGCTACAGCCCGGTCGCGCCGCTGTTGCCGCCTGACCTCGGCCCGCGCAGCCTCGGCCACGAGATCGTCGGCAAGGACCTCGCGTACGCGCACACGCCGGAGCGCTATTCTCTCGCCGCCCAGCAGGCCTTCTTGCGTTGGTCTTGGGCGGGCTCGGGTCTCGACCTCGCGCTCCATCTCGCCTCGGCGCTCGACCTGCAAGGTGTGCCGCGCCGTCTCGATGTTGCCGACACGAGTCGAGACCGCATCATCATCCCCCTGCACCACGATCGCTACGCGCTGGTCGGCACTTCGGGCGTGGTCACGCTGCGGAGCGTGATCTTCAAGTGGGAAGCCGCCTATGTGCACGACCGACCCCTGGCCCGGCTCTATCACGACGCAGCTGGGGTGGCGACGATGGCGCTCACGCATGCGCGCGTGCTCGACCTGATGGTAGGCGTGACGCTCGATCCATCGCCCGACACTCAACTCGCCATCGAGCTGCTCGACTCGACGTTCCTGGCAGCGCCTGCTGGCGAGTACCTATTCCATCCCGAGCTCCCGCAGCTCGCGGTGCGCCTCACCCAGCGCGCGCTCGACCAGGACTTGACGAGCGAGATCGTGTTCCTTGCGCAAGCCGACCAAGACGCGCTCGTCGCCGGTCTGCTGCGTGTCGGCGTCGACTATCGATTCATCGATGGACTCTCGGCGGGGCTCGGGCTCGTACTCTTCCTTCCGGGCGACAGGCGCACCGGATGGCTCAGCGGTCTCGACGCTGCTGGCCAAGCGTATGCCAGGCTCCGCTGGGACTTTTCGCTGCGTTAGACTAAATCAAACAAGCATTAGCCTTAGACCGAAAACGAGGTTGTCTTTGTCGAGCCAGATCGTCGAAGCGTCTTGGAGTGACGAGCGCACGACGCTGCACTCGAGCCTAGATCCGACACTGCGTCGGATCCTAGTTGTAGCGGCGGGCCACGGCTCGATGGATGGCACTCGCGCCATGGTCGCGCAGGTCGATGCCTTGCGCGCACTAGTACCGGGACTCGTGCTGCAGGTACTTCTTGACATCACGCAGCTCAGCGGCACCCCATTGCGAGCGCAGCTCACGCTGGGCAGCTGGCTCTTGCGGTCGAAGGCGCACTTTTCGCGCATCGCGGTCGTGGCGACGAGCAATGTCGAAGTGACGCTCGCACGACTCGTCTTCAAGACCGCGGGTCTCGGCGCCTCAGCGAGCGTTGTCGCCACCCGCGAGCAGGCAATCAACATCCTCCAAAGGTCGTAAAGTGTGACCCGCGACCGCTTGGCGCGAAAACAGCGAGCATGGATTGCGAAGTCGCCCGCCCTCAACTATGCTCAAGAGGTCCCGTGGGCAAGCGGGTCCGTCACAGCCCGCCTTGACTTTCCAAGTAGCCCGTTGGTCGGCGCTCCGTGAAGGACGTCTCGGGCCGAACAGTCAGTTTACGTAGGCGTTTCATGGATGCGATTGTCAGATTTCTGCAACATGTCGTCCGGAACCACGCGTGGTGGGTCATCGGCTTTCATGGGGTCGCGGTCGTCGCATGTGCGGTCGTCGCGCTCGATCTGACCGTCGATCCGACCGTCGATGGGCTGATGGTGGCCAGTGATCCCGAGCTCGTCGCATCGAATCAGCTCAAAGAAGAGTTCAGCAACGACGAGATTATTGTCGCCGCGTTCGACCTCGGCCACCCCTTCACGGTCGACGATCTGCGTCGGCTGTCTAAGGTGACGGAGGAACTGCGTTCAATCGACGGGGTCGACGAGGTGATGAGCCTGAGCGACGTCGACGACGTGCGCTCGGACGGCGCGGGTGGCATCGACGTGTCGCCGCTCTTGTCAGCGGACGCGCTAGCCGAGCTTGATAGCGCCGGCCTGAGCGTGCTCACAGAGCGCGTGCGCAGCCATCGCATCTATCCGCGCGTACTTGTATCAAAAGATATGAAGGTCCTGTCCACGGTGATCGTGCTCGAGGCGCCCAACGCCGGCAAGCTCAACATCCGAGCCGCATCCGAAAAGATCGAGTCAACCCTTGCAAGCGCGACAAAGGGATGGGTGCCTTACTACGTCACCGGATATCCGCTCCTCGAGCGCGAGTCCGACGTGCAGGTCAAGCATGACCTTTTTACGCTCGGCCCGGTGAGCTTCGTCTTCATTCTGCTTGTGTTCGGCATGGTCGCACGTCGGGCGTTTGCGGTCCTCCTGCTGTTCACGCTGTCGGTCTGGACTAGCGCGATGGCGGTCGCCTACTTCGCTTTGACGCAAACGCCAATCAACATGGTGACCTCCGCGATCCCGCCTATCCTGCTGACGACTTCCGGTACTTACGGCATCTTCGTGCTCGGGCTCATGCAGACCCTGCACGACCGGCCGGACCCCGCCATGGTGTTGATCGCGCATGCCACGCGACCTTCGTTCCTGGCGATGACCGCCAACGTAGGTGGCTTTCTTTCCCTTTGTTTCATAGAGATTGACGCAATTCAGGAGCTGGGGATCGGCATGGCCGTCGGCATCTTCGCGGCCTTCTTCGCGACGATCTTGCTCATCCCGGCGCTGATCCAGGTCACCGGTTTCCGCGCGGCCCCGGTCCGATATCGCTGGATTACGTCCGGCAGCACCGTCGGTGTGCGATGGGCGCGGCGCCCGAAGCGTGTCGTGCTCGGGGTGGTGGTGTTGGTCCTCCTGTGTGTCCCAGGGCTAGCGCAGGTCTATATCGAGACGAACCCGGTCGACTACTTCCGCGACGACAGCCCGACCGTCAGGGCGCACGACTTCGTACGTGATCACCTGGGCGGCGCCGGGCTCGTCAACATCGTCATCCGCACGGACAAGGAAGGCGACGCACTACGGCCCGAGGTCATGGCGCTCGCGAGCTTGCTCGCCGAGGGTGTGGCGCGCTCACCGGTTGTCGATCATATCGTATCGCTACTTGACTATAATCTTTTACTCGATGCCGCCCTGCGGCCAGGGGAAAGGCCACGCGCGGTCCTTCCAACGAAGGAAGCCCAATCACAATATCTCTTCCTATATGAAATGAATGGTGATGTGGGCGACCTCCGGCATTACCTCAACAGCGACCGCTCTGCGGTGACGTTGCGGGTGCGAGCCCACAATTTTGGTTCCTCGGCGATCCTCGAACTGGCAGATCACATCCGGGCAGTAGCCGCAGAGCATCCGGTGGCGGGCGCCCGGGTAGAGGTGCTGGGCAGCGTCTACATGCTCGCGAAGTCAGCGCAGAGCATCTCTTTTGGGATGGTGCCGGGGCTCATTTCCACTGTTGTCATCATCTTGATAACGTTTTGGATCGCTCTGAAGAGTCTCAAGCTGGCGCTCATCGCGTTACCGCCCAATCTCTTGCCATATGCGATCTGTCTTGCCGCGATGGGCTACGCCGGGATCCCGATTTCGCTCGGAACGAGCATCGTCGGCTTCCTCGCAATCGGCCTCGCAACAGATGACACGGCCCACGTGCTGGCCGAATTCGCCCAGGGCCGATCGCTCATGAGTGTCTATCGCGAGGTCGGCCTGCCAGTGATCCTAACCAGCGTCGCGCTTGGCTCGGGCTTCCTCGTGCTCGCGTTCAGTAGCTTCGAGGTCATCGCGGTACTTGGCATTGCGACCGGCGTGACGCTTGCCGTTGCGGTCCTGGGCGACCTCATCTTGCTGCCGTCGATCCTGCGTATCGCCGGCTACGCCCTCGATGACGAGGAGCTTGCGCGCCGCGCGCCAGCGGCCAAGATCCGGCATACAAACGAGGCCACCGTCGCGCCGCCTCTGCCGGAGACGACCTGAGATGGCCACCGAACCAGCCATCGTTCTGACCGGCGCGACCGGGACTGCTGGCTCCGCGATCGCGGCGGCGCTCCTCGCGAACACCGACGCGCGCCTGGTGCTCCCGCATCGCTTCGGTCACACCGCCGCAAGTATCATCGCCACCCTCATGCGCCACTTCGAGTCGCCCTTCGCGCCAAGGATCGACCCAGAGCTGGTTGCCGAACGAATCTTGTGCGTGCCAGCGCCAACCAGCGACACACTCGCTTCGCTCACACCCTTGCTCCGGGAATTGGGCGCCCGCGAGATCATCCATGCCGCCGGTTGCGTCGACTACTTCGATGTCGACAAGCTCGATGCAGGCAACGTTCAGCTGACGCGTGCGCTGCTCGACCTCGGAACCGCGATCGGCTGCGAGCGCTTCATATTTCTCTCGACCGCCTTTTCCAGCGGCTACGGCGGCCACATCATCCCCGAGCGGCTGCATGGCGAGCCCGCCGCCGACCCGACGGACTACACCCGGAGCAAGCGCGTCGCCGAGCACATGGTAGCCCAATCGGGGTTGCCTCATGTCATCCTGCGCCCCTCGGTAATCATCGGCGACAGCCGTGACGGCAGCTACTTCGGGCGCCCCTATGGATTTTACCAATTCTTGCGTAGCGCCGAGCGTCTTCTCAGCCGCCAGTGGTTTCCGGTCTATCACGTGGTTGGCTCGCCGTTCGGAATCCCCTTGATCCACCTGGATGCCTTTCAGTCCTGCGTGCTCGCGGCGCGTGAGCTGCTTCCCGCTGGTGCGGTTGCGCATCTGGTGTCGGATAGTGAGTCCCTGCCGACGGGCCGCGACCTCTGGACGTCGTGGTGTGAACGCGTGACGCGTCCACGCGAGCTGCACTTTCATGCCCACTGGGACCAGATGCCGACCGGCGCGCTGCACGGGTCTTTACGCAGCTTCGTCGAAGGCGCCAGCGTCAATCTAGAGATTGCACAACATTCCTGGCACTTCGAGTCGGGCTGGATGGACGTCATACGCCGCCATGTCTCCATCCCGGACGCTACTCAAGCCTCGCTCGCGCGCTGTCAGGACTGGTACGTTTCACGCTCCTCGCGGCTGCAGGGCTTCATCCAACAGCAGGCCTCCGCACGTGCGGAGGCCGTAGCAATCATCGTGCACGGGGCAAACCCGCCCCCAACAAATCAGGAGATGTCATGCTGACCACTCCGGCCATCGAACCTCCCAATGCATTGCAACTGACTGCCCTCTCCAATCTGATGGGCCTCGCTATCTTCGGCGAGCGGGTTGCCGCGCGCACGTACGTCTACATGGGCGAATGTGCGCCCGAGCATGATGAGACGATGCGCAAGTTCGCCATGATGGAGGGCAAGCACGCTGCCTGGTTTCTCGAGGCCTCGCGCAAAAACGGGGTCGAGCCCAACCGCGAGTTCGCCGAGCGCGAGCTCGGATACCTGCTCGACCAGGTCGATCGCTATCGCGCCGAGCGCGATTTCGAAGCGCTCGAAATCGTCCAGGGATTCATCGTCGAGAGCCTTGCGATTGCCACCTATGAACCCTTTCTGGAAATCGCGGACAAGTTCCCTGGCACTCGCGCGGCTTTCGAGCAGGCGCTCGCCGACGAGCACTATCATGTCGCCTGGGTGACCGACGAGCTCAAGCGCCGTTATGCTGATCGCCAGGAGGAATTTGTCGCGAAGGCCGAGGCGGTCAACGTGCAGGGCGTCGACTGTATCGGCGGCACCATGATGAACATCTCCGGCTATCTCGATACCATCGGCATGTCTGGCGGTGATTGCGCCGGGCGCATGATGGACGCCTATACTGAGATGCTCGAGAATGTCGGGATTCCCGCCAATCGTGCGATCCGCAACGTCATCTCCCTGTTCATGCCGTTGGTGCGCAAGTACCGTCACGGTGAACGCACCAAGTAGGAATACGCCAGAATGCACCTCGAAGCCGAGCTTTTCGAGACCATCGCGGGATTCGAGCGCGTGGCCGCGTCGCTCTACGGGCGGCTTGCGCCCGAACTCTTGACCCCGGCGAAACAGGCGCTGTTGGCGGGGTTCGCCGCGCGAGCGGACGTGCCATGTCTCGACGGTTATCCCGAGCTCCTGGCCGCGCGCGACGGACTCGTCGCGGTTGCGAACGGGCCCGCGATTCGAGACGTCCTGCTCGTGCAGGGCCTCATTCTCGAGCCGCTCGCGAGCATCGTCTACCGGACCTTGTCAGAGCAGTCCGGTGTGAGTGACGCGGGGCGAACCCTCGCAGCGCTCGGCACGGCGTCGGCGGTGAGTGTGGAGCGGAGCCTGCGACTGCTCATCGAGAATCACGTCGGTCGCGGCGATCAATTGTTCAGAGCCTTCGTCACCGTGACGCGCCCGGTACTGGGACGCCTCGACACGTTCGGCGAAGCGGTCGACGAGGTCTTCGGCGAGGCTTTCGGATTGCGCTTCGCCGATGTGGTCGGCGAGCTCGGTGGGGAGCTCCTTCCGGTGATGACCGGGCTGGGGGTCGAGCGCCGCAAGCTGGTCGTGCATCTCGCCCAGTCCCTGATGGGGGCCGGCTCCGCCTGAACTGGGTCGACCCGGGCCTCAGTATCGCCTCGGCTACCTGGCCCGAGGCCTTTCTTTTTGGGCGAAGTCGAGGGTCCTCTACTCGCCGGAACGCTTCTCGCCCGCGCTCCCGAGCGCGGCCTGTGCCGCGGCCAGGCGTGCGATCGGCACCCGGAACGGCGAGCACGAGACGTAGTCGAGGCCGATCTCGTGGCAGAACGCGATCGACCTGGGATCGCCACCGTGCTCGCCGCAGATTCCACATTCGAGGTCGGGGCGCGCGGCCCGCCCTTCGCTCACGGCGAGCCGCATCAGGCGCCCGACGCCAGTCTGATCGAGTGTCTCGAAGGGGTTGTCGGGCAGGACCCCGAGCTCGACATAACGTTTGAGGAACTTCTCCTCGGCGTCATCGCGGCTCACGCCGAACGTCATCTGGGTCAGGTCGTTGGTGCCGAAGCTGAAGAACTCCGCCTCCGACGCGATCTCCCCGGCGGTGAGGGCCGCGCGCGGAACCTCGATCATGGTGCCGAAGCGATAGGGCACCTCCACCCCCGCTTCGGCCAGCACCGCCCGCGCGACGTCCTCGAGCTGCGCCTTCACGCGCTTGAGCTCGTTCACGTGACCGACCAGCGGGATCATGATCTCCGGGTGCACCTTCACGCCATGGCGCTTCACGCGCACGGCGGCATTCATGATTGCGCGCGTCTGCATCGCGACGAGCCCGGGGAACAGGATCGAGAGGCGCACACCTCTGAGCCCGAGCATCGGGTTCTGCTCGTGCATCGACTCGACCGCCGCCAGCGTCGCCTTGTGCTCGGCCAGCACCCCCGCCAGCGCGGCGCCGCGCAGGACGTTGCTCGCGAGCTCGAGCTCGGTCACCTCGCGGATGAGGTTCTCGTAGCTCGGCAGGAACTCGTGCAGCGGCGGATCGATGAGGCGAATCGTCACCGGCCGTCCCTGCATCACCTCGAAGATGCGCTCGAAGTCCCCCTGTTGTACGACCTGCAGCTTCTCGAGTGCAGCCTCGCGGTCGTGCTCGTCCCGGGCGAGGATCATCTCGCGCACGATCGGCAGTCGGTCACGCTCGAAGAACATGTGCTCCGTGCGGCATAGGCCGATGCCCTCGGCGCCCAGCTCGACCGCGCGCCGCGCGTCGTTGGGGTTGTCCGCATTGGCTTTCACGCCGAGCCGCCGCACTTCGTCGCACCAGCCCATGAACTCGCCGAACCAGCCCGACACTTTCGCCTCGACCAGCTTCAGCCGCTCGCCGTAAACGGTACCGCCGGTGCCATCAATCGTGAGCCAGTCGCCCTCTTTGAAGACCGCGTCACCGACCCGCATCGTGCGCGCCGCGAGGTCGATGTGCAGTGCTTCCGCCCCGCTCACGCACGGGATCCCGAAGCCGCGTGCGACCACCGCCGCGTGCGAGGTCTTGCCGCCGTGCGCCGTCAGGACGCCACGCGCCGCGAGCATGCCCTTCACGTCGTCCGGGTTCGTCTCCTCCCGTACGAGGATCACCGGGTCGCCGGCTTCCTTGCGCTTGACCGCGGTCTCGGCATCGAACGCGATGCGCCCGACGCCTGCACCGGGCGACGCGGCCAGGCCCGTCACGAGCGGTACGAGCTTGGCGGCGGTGGCCTCGTCGAGGCGCGGGTGCAGGAGTTGGTCGAGCTGACCCGGCTTCACGCGCGTGATCGCTTCGTCTCGCGTCAAGAGTCCCTCGTGAACCATCTCGACGGCCATGCGCACAGCCGCCGGACCAGTGCGCTTGCCGGCGCGGCACTGCAGGATGAACAGCTTGCCGCGTTCGATGGTGAACTCGAGGTCCATCATGTCCTTGAAGTGCCGCTCGAGGCGATCGCAGATCGCGACGAACGACGCATAGGCCGCCGGATTGTCGTTACCGAGCGATGCTATCGGCTGCGGCGTGCGCACGCCAGCGACGACGTCTTCGCCCTGGGCGTTCATGAGGTACTCGCCGTACATCAGCCTCTCGCCGGTCGCCGGGTCGCGTGTGAATGCCACGCCGGTGCCGCAGTCCGCGCCGAGATTGCCGAACACCATGGCCTGAACGTTGACGGCCGTGCCCATCGCATCCGGGATGCGCTCCTTCTGGCGGTAGATCTTGGCGCGCGCGTTGTTCCAGCTGCCGAAGACCGCGCTGATTGCCATTTCGAGCTGACGCCATGGATCGCTTGGGAACGCGCTGCCGGTCTCACGCTCGATGAGGGCCAGGAAGTCACTTCCGACGAGGGCCAGGGTCTCCGCGCTGAGGTCGGTATCGAGGTGCGCCCCGGTCGCCTGCTTGTGACCGTCGAAGAGCTTCTCGAAGCTCGCTTTTGGCACCCCGAGTACGACGTCACCGAACATCATCAGGAAGCGCCGCCAGGCGTCCCAGGCAAAGCGCATGTCGCCATCATCCGTGCACAATGCCTGCACGTTCGTCGGGTTCAGGCCGAGGTTCAGCACCGTGTCCATCATGCCGGGCATCGAGATTGCCGCGCCCGAGCGCACCGACACCAACAGGGGCCGTTTCGCGTCGCCCAAGCCGCGCTCCATCCGCTGCTCGAGCCCCTTGATGGCGGCGCGCACCTGGTCCATCAAGCCGTCGGGCAGCTTGCCTGTCTCGGCGAAGGAGCGACACGCATCGGTGGTAATCGTAAATCCGGCTGGCACGGGCAGCCCGAGCGAGGTCATCTCGCCGAGGTTTGCACCCTTGCCGCCGAGCAGCTGGCGCATCGAGGCGCGGCCCTCTTCGAAGGTGTATACGAGCTTGTCGTTCATGATGATGTCGTTCCTTGGGTCCAGCGACGAAGGCTGCACCGATCGTGCCGCGGGCGGGTGGGGTGCCTGGGGCTGGGGGCCTCCTCCGGGTCCGTCTCGGCGCTCGCGAGGCGGCTGCCCTCCGCTCTGCGTCCGAGCTGAGGCCGCGGCGCGTGATTCTGCTCAGCGCGGGTGCGGTGCTGAACGCGGTCGCACGGTCAGGGAGTCGATCGCCATTGGCCTCCGTGGCCGGGTGGCAAGGCACACCGTGTGCAGTCTCGAAGCGCACGCGGCAAGATGCGGCCTGTCCCTGAGCCGCCTGAATCGTCTTCGGCTGCCGTCGCTGGTGAGCCCGGTGACTTCCTTCGACGGGGCCGAAGCGCTACCTTCCTCCGCTATGATGTTCACCGCTGGCTACGTGCGGTTTGGGAGTTGGGGCGCGGTGCCATTGCGCTGGCACTGGTCGTTGCCGCTGGGGGCGCTGTTCGCGGGTCAGTGGGCGCTGCGGCCGGTGTCGTGGCTCCTCTACCTGGGGCTCGTGCTCGCGCACGAAGCAGGCCACTACGCCGCCGTGAAGAAGCACAGGCTGCGCGTAGTGGGCATCGATCTCCAGGGCCTCGGCGGCGAGGTGCGTTGGAACGGCGTCGCGAGCCCAAAGGACCAGGTGGTCTTCGCATGGTCGGGCGTACTCGCGCAGTTGGGGGTGCTGGTCGCCGCGAAGCTCGTGCTTGTCATCGCGGGCGGCGCTTCGGATCCGCTGCTGGCCGAGCTCGAGTATGTGTCGGTGACGTTCAATGCGATCCTCATCGGCATCAACCTGTTGCCGATCCCGACTTTCGATGGGGAGGTCGCGTGGAAGGTGCTGTCACTGATTCGCGGACGTGCGATCCCGGAACGTCGGACGATCGTCCTGCATGTGGTCGCCGGTGCGCAGCAAGCCGAGCCGGCGCTCGATGTGGAGCGCGTGCGGGACGAGGTGGAGGCTGAGCTTGCCGAGCTGACGCGAGCGCACAACGAGCGGGCCGATGCGGCAGCGGCAGCCGAAGGCGATACGGCGGGCAAGTCCGGCATGAAGTCCTCGCGCTGGTCTTAGCCCAGGCGTTCGAGGATGAGCGGTGCCTGAGCGGGGGCGGTTTCGGCCAACGTGAATGCGGCGGCGAGGGCGGCGAGGTGCTCGGGCTGAGGGTCGCGTTCGCCATGGAAGACGGTCGCGAGCGGGGCGCTGGGGCAGACATTGTCCCCGCGCATGGCTTCGATGCGCACGCCGACACGCGGGTCGATGGGATCGCTCGCGACCTGGCGGCCGGCACCCATCTTGACGAGCGTCTGGGCGATGCGGAGGCCGTCGATGGCAGCCACCCAACCGTCGCAAGGCGCGCGCAGGATCGTTTCGCCGCGGGGCTTGGGCAGGTCCTGCAGGCGTCCACCCTGGGCGACGATCATGCGCTCGAAGATCTCGCGTGCGCGCCCGGAGTCGAGCGCTTGACGCGCATCGGCGCGCGCCTCTTCCAGGTCGATACGATGGCCGAGCGCCAGCATCATCGCAGCCTGCTCGATGCACAGCTCGACCAGCTCGAACGGGCCCTGGCCTTCGAGACAGGCGAGCGACTCTTCGATCTCGCAGGCGTTGCCGACCATGTGCCCCAGCGGTTCCTCCATGCGCGTCAAGATGGCGCTCGTGCGCACGCCCATCGCCTGGCCGACGGCGATCATCCGGCGCGCCAGCTCGCGCGCGGCAATGAGCGTCGGCATGAACGCGGCGCGCCCGACCTTCACGTCCAGCACCAACGCGTCGAGCCCCTCGGCCAGCTTCTTCGACATGATCGATGCCACGATGAGCGGGATCGATGCGACCGTGCCAGTCACATCGCGCAGCGCATAGAGGCGCTTGTCGGCAGGCGCAATCGCCTTCGTTGCGCCGATGATGGCGCAGCCGACGTCGCCCAGGATGCGCTCGAAGTCGGGTGCCCCCAGATCGGCCGAAAACCCCGGGATCGCCTCGAGCTTGTCGATGGTACCGCCGGTGTGGCCAAGCCCGCGCCCCGACACCATCGGAACCGTCAGGCCACACGCGGCCGCGATCGGTGCCAGCACCAACGACACCTTGTCGCCGACTCCACCCGTCGAGTGCTTGTCGACGACCGGACGCCCGAGGTGGCGCACGTCCATCACCTCGCCCGAACGCAGCATCGCCTCGGTCCAGGTCGCCGTCTCGCGGTCGTCGAGGCCCTTGAAGTACACCGCCATCGCGAGCGCGGACATCTGCTCGTCCGGCAGCTCGCCACGACCATAGCGACCGATCAGCTCGCGGATGTCCGCGTCGGAAAGCGTCAGGCCATCCCGCTTGCGCGCGATGACCGATGGCACATGCAGAGACCCGCGCGCGTCGGCCAAGCTCAGACTCCGATCGGATGCCAGGCCGTCTTGAACTCGACGAACGGCAGAATCCAGTACGGGCTCTGGCGATTGTCGGCGAGCCACTGGGACGGCGGGGCATCGTCGACGAAGAAGGTGCGCTTCACCGCCTCGGCCGCCTCGATCTGGAGCTTCTTCTTCTCCTCGAAGTCGCTGCCGATCGCGAACACGCCGTCGACATCCATGTGGCTGCCGGCCTGCACGAAGAGCTCGCTGCGCAGGCCCGTCAGGATGTTCACGACGCCGCCCGGGAGATCGCTCGTCGCGAGCACTTCGGCCAGCTCGATGGCGATCGTCGGCGCCGGATCATCGACAATGATGATGCACGCGTTGCCGCTGACGATGACCGGCGCCAGCGCGGAGATGATGCCAAGCAGCGGGCACTGCTTCGAGCTCAACACCGCGACGACGCCCATCGCCTCGGGGAAGCTGAAGTTGAAGTGCGCGGTCGCGACCGGGTTCGTATTGCCAGCGATCTGGTGGAACTTGTCAGCCCAGCCCGCGTACCAGACGAGCCGGTCGACCGCCGCGTCGAGCTCGGCCTTGGCACTCTCGGGCCCGTAGCCGGCCGCTTCCACCAACATCGCCTGAAAGCCGCTGCTGCGGCTCTCGAGCATCTCCGCCATACGATAGAGGATCTGACCGCGATTGAACGCGCTCTTCTTGTGCCATGCCTCGTGCGCCTTGCGCGCGACGACCACGGCCTGGCGGAAGTCCTTCCTCGAAGCGCGCGCGATGTTCGCCATGAATCGACCCCCGGCGGTCTTCACCTGCAGGTAGCGGCCACTCTCGCTGCGCGGGAAGGCGCCGCCGATGAAGAGCTTGTAGGTCTTGAGGATTTGCAGCCGGGGTCCAGAGCCCGCAGGCGTTACGGTGTCGCTCATGCTCAGCACCCTCCGAGGTCGAGGTAGGGCAGGAGGCCGTGGCGCCCACCCTCGCGGCCAAAGCCGCTCTCTTTGTAGCCGCCGAAGGGGCTACCGGGGTCGAACTTGTTGAAGGTATTGCCCCATACGACGCCTGCCTTGAGCGCGCCCGCCATCGCAAAGATCTTCGAGCCCTTCTCGGTCCAGACACCCGCCGACAATCCGTAGGGCGTGTTGTTCGCCTTCTCGATCGCCTCGGCGGCCGTGCGGAACGTCAGCACTGCGAGCACCGGCCCGAAGATCTCCTCCTGCGATACGCGGCTCGACTGCGAGACGCCCGTAAAGAACGTCGGGCGGAAGAAGAAGCCCTTGCCCGGCAGCTCGCACACCGGCTGGTGCTTGGTGCCACCTTCGTCGACGCCGGCCTGCACGAGCTCGGTAATCTTGTCGAGCTGCGCCCGCGAGTTGATGGCGCCGATGTCGGTGTTCTTGTCGAGCGGGTCACCCACGCGCAGCGTCTGCATGCGATGCGTGAGCTTCATCACGACCTGATCGACGACCGACTCTTCGACCAGGAGTCGCGAGCCGGCGCAGCAGACGTGGCCCTGATTGAACCAGATGCCGTTGACGATGCCTTCGACGGCCTGGTCGATCGCTGCGTCCTCGAAGATGATGTTGGCACCCTTGCCGCCGAGCTCGAGCGTCAGCCTCTTCTTGGTGCCGGCGATCGCGCGCTGGATGATCTTGCCGACATCGGTCGAGCCGGTGAACGCGATCTTGTCGACGTCGGGATGGTTCACCATCGCGGCGCCGGTCTGACCCATGCCGTGGATGATGTTGACGACCCCCGGCGGCAGGTCGGCTTCCTGAATGATTTCAGCGAGCTTCCAGCACGTGAGCGGCGTCGTCTCGGCCGGCTTCAAGACGACCGTGTTGCCGGTCGCGAGCGCCGGCGCGATCTTCCAGGCCGCCATCAGCAGCGGGAAGTTCCACGGGATGATCTGCCCGGCGACGCCGATCGGCCGCGGGTCGACACCCGGGAACGCGTACTTCAGCTTGTCAGCCCAGCCCGCGTAATACGCGAAGTGCGCGGCCGCGAGCGGCACGTCGACGTCGCGCGATTCGCGGATGGGCTTGCCGCCGTTCATCGACTCGAGGATCGCCAGCTCGCGCGCCTTCTCCTGGATCATGCGCGCGATGCGATAGAGGTACTTCGCGCGCTCCTTGCCGGGCATCGGGCGCCAGTACTTCTCGTAGGCCACACGCGCAGCCCTGACCGCGCGATCGACCGTCGCCGCGTCAGCCGTCGGGGCCTCGGTCATCACCTCTTCGGTGGCCGGGTTCAGCACCGGGAAGAAGTTCTCGCCCGGCTCGAACTTGCCGTCGATGTAGTGCGAGAGGCGCTTGTCGTACTTGGCGTGGCTCGGGCTCTCCGGTGCGGGGGCGTACGACCAGAGATCGCCGAAGAGGAGGTCGGATGGCTTCTGGGACATGGCTTTGGTCTCCGACTCGGGGGTCAGGACAAGGAGAAGTAGCGGTCGGACTGGTAGCGGCCGGTGCGCTGGCTCTCGAGCTGCATCAGCACATCGTTTAGCAACGCCGACGCGCCAAAGCGGAACCAGTCGGGCGAGAGCCACGCGTCGCCGAGCGTCTCCTTCACGAGCACGAGGTACTTCAGCGCGAGCTTCGAGTCGCGGATGCCGCCGGCCGGCTTCATGCCGACCATGCGACCGGTGCGCTGGTAGTAGTCGCGGATCGCCTCGAGCATCACCAGCGTGACGGGCAGGGTGGCCGCGGGCTGGACCTTGCCGGTCGAGGTCTTGATGAAGTGTGCGCCAGCATCCATTGCGATGTCGGACGCGAGCCGCACCTTGTCGAGCGTCTGGAGCTCGCCGGTCTCGAGGATGACCTTGAGATGGGCGTCACCGCAGGCCTCGACGGTGCGTGTGATCTCGTCGTGCACCTTGTCGTAGCGCCCCTGCAGGAAATCACCGCGCGAAATAACCATGTCGATTTCGTCGGCGCCCGCTTCGACCGTACGCCGCACCTCGTCGAGCCGCTCGGACAATGTCGCCTGCCCCGACGGGAAGTAGGTCGCGACCGCGGCGACCTTGATCTTCGTGCCCGCGAGCGCCGCCTTGGCGATCGGCACCATCGGCGGATACACGCACACGGCGGCCACCTGCGGCACGTCGTCACGGGTCGTTATCGGTAGGCGCGCCTTCTGGCAGAGCGTCTCGATCTTGCCCGGCGTGTCCGACCCTTCGAGGGTCGTCAGATCCATCATCGCGATGCAGAGCTTCAGGCCCTGGATCTTGGCGGTCGTCTTGATGGAGCGCGTGCCGAGCTTGTCGACGCGCTCGTTTATCGAGACCTCGTCGATGGTCGGTGAGTTGGGTGGGACGTAGCGTGACGAGCTCGGAAGCATAGGCATGCCCTCCTTGGACAAGCCTCGTCTTCCTACGCGACCGCTATCGCGTCAAGCGCCCCACAACGCTCGGAGCTGCCTGCGCGGCGTGGCTCAGAGCTGGGCGAAGGCCTGGTCGACGGCGGCCTTGACGGTCGCTTCATCGCCGCTCAGGGCGGGCAGGTTCGCGAAGTGCTCGTGCAGCGCCGTGAGCAGCTCGACTGCGCCCGAGACCACGCTGGTCGGGAGCTTGCCGACGATGGTCGTGCGCAACGAGAGCGGCTCCTCGCGTCCGGTCACGATCCCGAAGAACGTGTCCATGAGGCGCGAGGCCTGCGTGATCGTGAGCGCCGGGTAGTCGAGCCAGATGTCGGGATAGCCGTCTTCCCACCAGGCCGTCACCTGATGGCGCGAGTACAGCATATACAGCGCCAGCGCCCCGCGCATCGCGGGATGGGTCACGCACTCCTTGCCGCAGTCGATCATCGCGACGAGCTCTTCGAACGTGGCGACATCGGTCTCGTCCCACCTCTCATAGTTGCTGTTGACGAACGAGCGCGCGCGGCTCAGCTCGGGGTCGAGCCACTGCAGCGCGTGGTCGATGTCGCGCGTCGCCGTGTCGATCGGGTACGCCGCGAAGTAGGCGTCGACGAGCTCGAGCTGGTAGCGCACGGGGTTACCGAAGTCCCACTGGATGCAGGCCGGCTCGAGGTCCATCGTCTCGTCGGTGCAGTAGAGGTAGTTCTCGATCTTGGCGCGCGTCTCGCCATAGCCGTAGCGCATCGCGTCGCGGTCGTAGCTGCCCGGGTCGAGCATGCCGATGACATAGTCCATCGTGGTCGACGCGGTGTGCGTTGCGCTGTGGCGCTGCTTGTCGACCGAGCCGATGAAGTTGTGGCGCAACCCGAGGTTGTGCCCGAGCTCGTGGAGCAGGAAGTCGACGACGATGACCGACGTCATCTCCTCGTCGCTGTAGTCGCGCGCGACCGCGGCCTGGACGTCATGCGGCCCGAGCGGGCGGCGCACGAACGGGCGCGTCGACAGCACCCGCGGCGGCAGCTCCGCCGGTCGCACCGCGCGTTCGATGTGGCCCCGCGCGAGCGCCTCGGGTACGCCCGAGCGGGTCGTCGCCTGGTGGCGGTCGAAGCCCGCAAAACGTGCGTCGGCAGGCAGCCCGCTGGCCGATGCGCCGGCACCGGGCGTCGGGATCAACCCGTCGGCGAGGTCGGGGTGGGTGCCGTAGAAATCCTTGTATTCGGTGACGAGCGCGCTGACGTCGCCAAACCACATCACGACCAGGCTCTGGAAGATTTCGCCGGTGTCGGGGTCGTTCGTGAAAGGTGCTACCGCGCCGCCTTCCCCGGTCTTCGACCAGAGCACCGCGTGGAAGCGTGGGTCCCACGGGATCAACCCGGCCGGGGCCAATGCCACCGCAAACGGCCTTCGCCCGATGATCTCCTCGAGCGCGTCGTTCCAGGCCGCGAACGTCTGTTCGGCGGCCGGCACCATCGCCGGCGGGAAGTCGACCAGATAGTAGGTGTGGGTCACCGCCGGCTCGTCGGGCGACAAGCCAGGCATGCGCGTCAGCGTCGGGGCGTGCGCATCACCCGCCAGGAAGAAGCCGAACGGCGCTTTGGCATCGAGCGCGCGCGGCACGAAGTCGCGGCCCGCGAGCGCATGGCGGAGGTAGTGCACGTGCAGGCCCTTCGCCTCGCGTGGCAGCCACTGGCACTGGCCGCTGCGGGTATAGGTCTCGTCGGCGGGCCAGGTGAGGAGGCCATCGGCATAGACCGGCGGGGCATGCAGCTCGTACGCGCTGCGGGTCATGCGGCAGTCGCCGTAGACCGCGAGCTCGAGCGCCGTCGAGGTGGTCGAGAAGTCGACGCGGATCGTATCGGCGTCGATGTCGCTGTATGGATAGGTCTCGATGAGGCCATTGGCGCCGCCGATCGGCTGGCCGTTGCTCAATGCCGAGCGGATTTCGAGTGAGCCCAAGCCCGCAGTCCAGGCTTCGCCATCCTGCCGAAGGCCCGCGTCGGCCGGCACCAGCACGACCACTGCATGCATCGGTGCGAGGCCCGCAGCACCCCCGCCAATGCTCGCGACGATGCCATCGGGATCGGAGCCCATGCCGAACAGGAAGCGGCCTTCTAGCGCGTGTCGCTCGACGACCAGGGTCGCGCCTTCGGTCATGCCCGATGGCAAGGGTCGGGTCGTTGGCGTGACGGGTTCGAGCGCCTGGGTGACCTCGACGACGGGCGCCGCCGGGAGATCGACCTCTTCGCTGGGCGTCGTGTCGGCGCTGTCGTGGCCGGTAATGTCTGCGTGTTCGATTGTGTCCGAAGAACTGCCGCTATCGGCAGCGATATCTAGCCGGCCTGTGTCACCCGTCAGCGCCGGCTCGGCCGGCCCGAGCCCCGACCCGTCACATGCCGCGAACATCAGGCAAGCCGCGATCGGAAGGCCGGGACCAAGGCAGCCCAAGGCGATACTGAGGCTACTCAACACGGTCGTTCGCAAGCTCGTACGCATGTGCAGATTCCCCAACGGCGGGCCCGAGCCCATCGCGGGCCGCAAGCTACGCCTGTGACTGCGGGCCGCCAAGCACCGGGTTGTGGATCGCGATTCGTTTTGTGGAACCGACGGCGCGTCAGGTCCCGAGGTACGCGTCGGCTTCGATTTCGACGAGCAATGTCGGGTCGATGAGCTTGCTGACTTCGACCATCGCGGTCGCCGGCCGGATGTTGCCGAAGTACTCGCCGTGCACCGCGCCAATGGCCTCCCACTGCGAGATGTCGGTCGTATAGATGCGCGTACGCACCACGTCCGCGAGCTTACCGCCCGCGCGCTCGATCGCCTCGCGGATGATCTCCAGCGCGGCCCGCGTCTGCTCGCCGACGGTAGCGCCCGGGCCGGTCGTGCCCGACACATGCACGTACGGGCCGACCTTCACGGCGCGCGAATAGCCGATGACCGGCTCCCACTTCGAACCGGAGCTGATGTTCTCACGCGTCATCCCGAGTCTCCTTTTGGCCTGTAACTACGGCGCCGGAAAGCGCACTGGCCCGGGTGTTCTGACCCGACCGCTCGCAGGCGTCCAGCGAATGCTCGGGCCTCTCGCCACGCGTTCGCTGTAGGTCGTGCCCTACCATTGTAGGAGGCGCCCGAGTCTGTATGTTGTCCGCCATGAACGCTCGAACCCTCGCGCTCTCGTTCGCCCTGCTGCTTGCCTTTTTCTTGTCTGGCTGCGGTGACGCAGCATCGCCCGCGAAGGAGGTGAGCGACGCAACCGATGCCACGCGCGTTCCCGACGGCGTCGAAGTGGACGTGGACGCGACGGTAGCGATGGACGTGGGCGAGGATGCGACCCAAGACACAGGCGACGTCGTGGGCGAGGTGACTGGCCCGGCGTTGGCCGTGCGCTACCACCGACCGGCTGGCGACTACGCCGGTTGGGCCCTCGATGTCACGGGCGACGTTGTCGCGAGCGGGCTCGTCGCGACCCGCGTCGACGACTTCGGCGCGGTCTTCACGGTCCCGCTCACAGCGACCGCCGCGACCGTCGCCTATCAGTTCAAGCGTGCCGGCGAATCCGACCCGCTGGCCGCTGTCAGCGTCACGCTCGCGCCCGCGCCCGAGGGCGTCTGGCACTTCTCGGGCGGCGAGCTCCAGCTTCTCACCGCCCCGCCGGCGATCCCCGGCCCGGACCAGCTGGTCGTGTATTACCTGCGAAAAGACGGCGCCTACGACGGCTGGGGCTTGCACACCTGGATGGACGTCGTCGCTGAGACCGCCTGGGCGACCCCGCTCATCAAGGGTGGCGTCGACCCGGCGCTGGGGGCCTGGTGGCTCGTCGACCTGAAGCCCGGCGCCGCCTCGGTCGGCGTCATCGTGCACAAAGGCGACGAGAAGGACCCCGGGGCCGACATGATCGTCACACCGCCGACGATGGGCGACATGGTCTTCCTGACGAGTGGCTCGACCGAAATCGCGTCCTGGCCGTTGACCCTCCCGGAATTCTCGATCGCCGGCGCGGCCGCCCACTGGCTCGACGAAGACACGATCGCCTGGAGCCCGAAGGCGACCGGCGCCACGCGCTACGAGCTGCGTTATGCCCTCGACGCCAGCATCGCCGTCGCAGGTCCGGACGTCACCGGCGGCAACCTCATCGCGCTCACCCCCGACGCGGCCGGTCTCGCCTCACCGCTGAAGGTCGCCTTCCCCCACCTCGCGAGCCGCGGCGCCTACACCCTTGGCACAGCCGACCTCGCGAAGGTCCCCGAGGCCCTACGCGGCGAGCTCGTCATCGTCGCCCGCGATGCGAGCGGCAAGGCCCTCGACGCGACACGCGTCCAGATCCCCGGCGTGCTCGACGCGCTCTACGGCTACGATGGCCCGCTCGGCGCGACGCTCGATGCCACCGGTGTACGCGTCGCGCTGTGGGCCCCGACCGCCCAGGACGTCAGCCTGCAACACTTTCCCACGGGCGCGACAACCCCGACCGAGGTCGCGATGACCCGCGGCACAGACGGCGTCTGGCGCGCCGACGGCCCGACAGCCTGGAAGAACACCGGCTATCGCTACGCGCTGCGCGTCTTCCATCCCGTGTCCGCGCGCGTCGAGACCGTCACCGTCACCGACCCCTATGCCGTGAGCCTCGCGACCAACGGACGCATCGCCTACTTCGTCGACCTCGCCGACCCGGCGCTCGAGCCCGTTGGCTGGGACGCGCTCGTCAAGCCAGGCATGGCCGCGCCCGAGGACATCGTGCTCTACGAGACGCACATCCGCGACTTCAGCGCGCGCGACGCGAGCGTTCCGGCAGCCGCTCGTGGCAAATACCGCGCCTTCACCTACACCGGCCAGGGCACCTCTTTCTCCGACGGGATGAAGCACCTCGCGGCGCTCGCGACCGCTGGCCTCACCCACATCCATCTCCTGCCGAGCTTCGACTTCGCTACCGTCGACGAGGACGCCTCGCGCCGCGTCGACATCGACAGCGGCTTCGATCTGTTGTGCGCGAAGAACGCCGCCGTGCCGCGCGAGCTCTGCACGACCCACGGCACGACGCCGATTTCCCAGGTGCTCGCCGGCCTCGACCCGACGACCACCGGCGTGCAGGCGATCGTCGGCTGGCTGCGTGGCCTCGACAGCTTCAACTGGGGCTACGACCCGGTCCACTACGACGTGCCCGAAGGCAGCTACGCCAGCGACCCTGACGGCGCGCCCCGCATCCTCGACTATCGGGCCATGGTCCAGGGCCTCTGGCAGGTCGGCCTGCGCGTCGTGACAGACGTCGTCTATAACCACACGACCCAGTCGGGCCTTGGCGATCGGGTCGTGCTCGACAAGGTCGTGCCTGGCTACTACCACCGCCTGAACAGCGACAGCGGCCTCGTCGAGACGTCGACCTGCTGTGCCAACACCGCGACCGAGCACCGCATGATGGGCCGCCTGATGGTCGACTCGGTGGTGCTCTGGGCCAAGCAATACAAGGTCGACGGCTTCCGCTTCGACCTCATGGGCCACCACATGAAGGCCGACATCCTGCGCGTTCGCGCGGCGCTCGACGCGCTCACGGTCGCAGCCGATGGGGTCGACGGCCGCGCCATCTACCTCTATGGCGAGGGCTGGGATTTCGGCGAGGTCGCCAACAACGCGCGCGGTGTGAACGCGACCCAGCAGGCGATGGCCGGCACTGGCGTCGGCACGTTCAATGACCGGATGCGCGACAGCGTGCGAGGCGGATCGGCGTTCGACGCGGGCGATACCATCCGTGCCTCGCAAGGCTTCATCAATGGCCTCTACTACGAGCCCAACGAGCTCGGCACGGCCGACGCGGCGGCCAAGGAAGCGCTCTTGTTGGCGGCCGACCGTATCACCGTCGGCATGGCCGGCAACCTCCGCACCTTCAAGCTCACCGACCGCACGGGCGCGACCAGGACCGGCGGCACCGTCCCCTACAACGGCGCCCCGACCGGCTACACGCTAGACCCGCAGGAGTCGATAAACTACGTCGAGGCGCACGACAACCAGACCTTGTTCGACATCAACGCCTACAAGACCAAGGCGAAGACCCCCGCCGCCGACCGCGCGCGCATGCAGTCGGTCGCGACCTCGGTCCTGCTCTACGGCCAGGGGATCCCGTTCGTGCACGCGGGGGCCGAGTTCCTGCGCAGCAAGTCGATGGAGCGTGACAGTTATGACTCGGGCGACTGGTACAACTTCTTCGACGTGACCGGTGCGACCAACAACTGGAACGTCGGCCTGCCCAACGCCGAGAAGGACCAGGCCAACTGGCCGCTCATCGGCGTCCTGCTCGGCGACGCGACGATCACCGTCAGCGCCGCCGATATCGCAGCGACGAAGGCCCGCTTCTTTGACCAGCTCGAGGTGCGCAAGAGCTCGCCCTTGTTCCGTTTACGCAGCGCGCCTGACGTCCAGAAGCGCCTCTTCCAGCACAACGTCGGCCCGAGCCAGAAGCCGGGCGTGCTCGTCTTTACCGTGAGCGACGCGACCTGCGCCGGCGACGACCTCGACCCGCAGTGGGACGGCCTCGTCATCTTCGTGAACGCCCGCCCCGAGGCCGCCTCGTTCGCCCTCGCTGGCGCCAGCGGCTGGCAGCTGCATCCCCGGCTCGCCGCGTCGAGCGACCCACTCGTGAAGACCGCGACCTTCGCCGGCACGACCTTCACGGTGCCCGCCCGCACGAGCGCGGTCTTCGTCCTGCCGCAAGGCGGCGCACGCGGCGCCGCGCCCGGCTGCAATCCCCTCTGATACAAAACTCAAAGCGCCCTGATGCCCGCAATGCCCGATGCCATCGTTTCTGAGCTCGCCGCACCGCGAGTCCGTCTGACCCAGCTTGCGAAGCGCGCCGGCTGCGCCGCCAAGCAGCCGCCCGGCTACCTCTTCGCGCTCCTCGGTCGGCTGCCCGCGCCAAGCGATCCCAATGTGCTGGTCGGTAGCGCTACCGCCGACGATGCGGCGGTCTACCGCCTCGACGCCGAGCGTGCGCTGGTCCTGACGACCGACTTCTTCACCCCCGTCGTCGACGACCCTTACGACTTCGGGCGCGTCGCTGCCGCCAACGCCCTGTCGGATGTCTATGCGATGGGAGGCCGCCCGCTGACCGCGCTCAACCTCGTCGGCTTCCCCGATCACCTGCTGCCGCCCGAGGTGCTGGGCGACATCCTGCGCGGCGGGGCCGACGTCGCGCGCGAGGCGGGCATCGACCTCATCGGGGGCCACACCATCAAGAGCGACGAGCCAATCTACGGGCTGGCCGTCACCGGCATCGTGCACCCCGATCGCATCGTCACGAACGCGGGCGGACGCGCGGGCGACGTGCTCATCCTGACAAAGCCAATCGGCCTTGGGATCGTGACGACCGCCGCCAAGCAGGGTCGCGATCACCTGGGCGCCATCGGCCACGCGATAGCGCTGATGACGACCCTCAATCGCGCCGCCGGCGACGCGATGACCTCGCTTGGCTCGGCCGTTCACGCGGCGACCGACATCACCGGCTTCGGGTTGCTCGGGCATTTGCGCAACATCGCGCGCGCAAGCAAGATCGGCGCGGTCGTCTCGCTCGCGTCGGTGCCGGTCATTCCCGCCGCCTGGGCCTACGTGCGCGAGGGTATCGCGCCGGGCGGAACGCACGCGAACCGGCACTTCCTCCTCGGCGTCGCTGGCGAGGCCGCCTTATCGCCTCCGGCTGCCGTTGCTGGCGAGCCCGCCGTATCGCCTGCGGCTGCCGTTGCTGGCGAGCCCGCCGTATCGCCTGCGGCTGCCGTCGCTGGCGAGCCCGTCGTATCGCCTGCGGCTGCCGTTGCCGGCACCAGGGCATGGGTCGACATGGGCCCGGCGGACGAACCAGCCCAGCTTGTCTTGTGCGACGCACAGACCTCGGGCGGCCTGCTCATCGCGGTCGACCCCGCGCATGCCGATCGATTGATTGCCGCCCTCGCCGAGCGCGGCGTGAGCGGCCATCCCATTGGCCGGCTCGATGCGGGCGTCGCCGCCGGCCACATCACCGTCGTCGCCTAGCGCTCTTTGGGCAGATCCCTACGCAAACCAAGGGCAACCGCGGCTTGGAGAACGAATTGCGTTTGACATCCGGGGTCTGCCGCCGCTACCTGAACGTCCTGAGAACGGTTATCAACCGGGGCCGCGCGAGCTGCGCAGCTCAGGGACGGAGACAGTATGCGAGCGTGGTCGAGCATTGCGGCTGGGGTCCTGACGGGCATCGGATGCGTCGTGGGTCTGACGACGCAGGCCGCCGCGACGCCGCGCACTTCGCTGTTCACGTATCCGGTCCAGGTGCTTCCGAAGGGGGCGACCGAGGTCGAACAGTACGTCGACCTGTTCACGGCCGAGGTGCCAGTCGGTGATGACCGCGAGACACAGCTCGGCTTCAAGCTCCAGACCGAGCTCGAGCACGGTCTCTGCTCGAAGTGGGAGCTCGGCCTGTACCTCGCCAGCGAGCAGCCGGCGGGGGGCCCATTTCAGTTCTCCGGGATGAAGCAGCGCATCCGCGGTCGCCTCGCCGACGAAGGCGATTGGCCGATCGATGTCGGGGTGTATCTCGAGGTGGCCGAGCTGAGGGACACCCTCGAGTTCGAGGAGCGCGTGCTCCTGGCACGTCGGTTCGGGGATTTCCTGGCGCTTGCCAACGTGAAGCTCGAGGAGGCCGTGCCGCTCGCTGGCGGCGAGGTCGAGATCGAGTTCGCGCCGAGCATCGGGCTGTCCTACGCGGTCGAGCCGCGGGTGGCGCTCGGGATCGAGTGGTGGATGGAGACCGAGCTGGAAGGCGCTGCGACCGCGCTGCACTACCTCGGCCCGACGATCATGTGGGCGACCGGCGAGCTGTCGATGTCGCTCGGCGCCTACTACAAACTGGCCGGAGAAGACACGCAGAGCGACTTCTGGACGCGCCTCCTGGTCGGGGTCGACCTTTGATGCGCGCGCTAAAGTTCGTGGCGATAGCGTGGGTCTTCCCTTGGCTCCGCCGGTCGAGACCGGGACCCACGAACCTGAGCGCTGGGGTGAGGGGCTTGCTCACAGCCAGCCTCTGCGCCCTCGGCATCGCCGCCTGCGCTGGCATTGTCTTGCCGCGACCGAGCGAAGCCGACCTGCCAGCGGCGCAGTTGGTTTCCCCCGAGGCGACCCTCGCCACGCTCCACGAAGGTCGCTCGCGCTATCTAGCGAGCTGCGCCGCTTGCCACCAGGCGTATGCTCCCGCGTCGCGCAGTGACGTCGAGTGGCGCCACGAGGTGGCCGAAATGTCGGCGCGCGCCCACCTCTCGTCCGACGACCAGCGCCTGATCCTCACCTACCTCGAGACCTACGCGCGCCGCTGACACCGAGGCTCGGACATGATCGACCCACGCTCGCTCGCCGCCCATCTTCGCATGCAGCCGCACCCCGAGGGCGGCCACTTCGCGGAGACCTATCGCGACCCGCTGATCCTGCCCGCGAGCGCGCTGCCCGGCCATGCTGGCCCCCGCAGCGCGTCGACCGCGATCCTGTTCCTGCTCGAATCAGGGCAGTTCTCGGCGTTGCACCGAATCGCCTCGGCCGAGGCGTGGCACTTCCATCTGGGCGATGCGCTGGTCGTGCACGTGTTGCATCCGGATGGGCGGCGCGACGACCTCGTGCTCGGCCACGATGTCTTCGCCGGCGAGCGCCTCCAGGCGGTGGTGCCGGCCGGGGCCACCTTTGGAGCGCGCGTGCGTGACGGGGGCCGTTGGTGTCTCGTTGGCTGCACTGTCGCGCCAGGCTTCGACTTCGCCGACTTCGTGATGCCGTCGCGCGCCGAGCTGCTCGCGCAGTTCCCTCGTCACGCCACGCTCGTCACCACGCTCACGCGCGCCTGAGCCCGAAGGAAGCAAGGCCTTCAGTCCAGGCTTCGCCATCCTGCCGAAGGCCTTCAGTCCAGGCTTCGCCATCCTGCCGAAGGCCTTCAGTCGA
>Ga0335394_10001643_pt1 | contig 25210 bp, 20 predicted proteins | sample MAT03_FD_205741 | JGI IMG/M metagenome (GOLD analysis project Ga0335394, IMG submission 205741) | Freshwater microbial communities from Lake Fryxell liftoff mats and glacier meltwater in Antarctica - MAT-03 (spades assembly) (version 2) ...
GCGATCCGAACCAGACGGTCACGATCGGGAATCCCGAGGTCGGCCCGCAGTATGCCAAGAACATCGACCTCTCGTTGCAGTATTACCTGCAGTCTTCGGGAGTCGTCTCCCTCGGCTACTTCCGGAAGGACATCGCGGATTACATCCTCACGACCAGCATCGGCACGGTCGGTGCCGGCGTCGATAATGGCTTTGGGGGCAGCTACAGCGGTTTCGATCTCCTCAGCTCCCGGAATGCCGGCAAGGCCGAGGTCACCGGATGGGAGTTCGACTACCGGCAGCAGCTCACGTTCCTCCCGGATTGGCTGAGGGGCTTCGCGGTTTCGGGCAATTTCACGGTGCTCACGACCGAAGGCAATTTCGGCGGCACCACGGTGCGCTCCGACAAGGAAGTGGCGGGTTTCATTCCGCGCACCGGCAACGCCAGCCTAAACTACGGGCGCGGGCCGTATCGGTTCAACGTGCTGCTTAACTACACGGGCGACTACCTCGCCACCTTCTCGGCCACGCCGCAACGCAACATCTATCGCCGCGAGCGCACGATCGTGAACACCGGGGTGTCCTACCAGTGGAAGCCGGCGGTCTCGCTGTTCCTCGATGTGGCCAACATCTTCAACGAGCCGCAGAAGACCTATATCGGCGTCAAGAATCGCCCGCAGCGCCAGATTTACACGGGTCAGGCGATCACGTTCGGCGTCAACGGGCGCTTCTGAGCGATGCCCATGTCCGTCACCTGCGTTCACCGATTCGGTCGCGGCCTCGTATTCCTCGCGCTGGCGGTAGCGAGCTTTGCCGCCACACGGGAGGCGACGACGCGGCCGAATGTCGTCTTCATCCTGGCGGACGATCTCGGCTGGCGCGACCTGCGCTGCGATGGCAACGCGTGGCACGACACCCCGCACCTCGACCGGCTCGCGCGCGAGGGCACGCGCTTCTCCCATGCCTACGCTGCCGCGCCGATCTGCTCCGCTTCGCGCGTGGCTCTGCTCACGGGACGCTCGCCCGCGCGGCTCGGCTTCGAGTTCGTCACGAAGGAACCGACCGCACCCGCGCCGGATCGGCGCTCGCTCGCGGGTCCCCCGTATCCGCTCAATCTGCCGCTCGAGGAGGTCACGCTCGGTGAGGTCCTCGGCGGGATCGGCTACGCCACGGGCTATTTTGGCAAGTGGCACGTGAGTCAGCACACCGGCGGCTATCTGGGCTGGTCCACCACGCACGGGCCATTGCAGCAGGGCTACGCGGAGGGCGATCAAGACTTCGGCAGCCACGCCTACGGGGACGCGACGCGCCCCGAAGCGGAGAAAACCCCGCTGCTCCCCGGCGATTTTGGCCCCGATACGCTCACCGACAAGGCCATCGCGTTCCTGCAAAAACACCGCGGCGGGGCGCAGCCCTTCTACCTGCACCTCGCTCATTACTACGTCCACACGCCGATCCGCTCCCGGACAGCCTGGTTGGTGGAAAAATACGCCGCGCGCCTGCCCGCCGACGCGGACCGCCGCCGCGCGGTTTACGGCGCGATGGTCGAGACGCTCGACCACCTTGTCGGCCGCGTTTTGTCGGCCCTCGACGAGCTGGGCCTCGCGCAAAACACGCTCGTCATCTTCACCTCCGACAACGGCGGGCATCCCGAGTTTTCCGCCAACGGCCCGCTGCGCGGTAGCAAGTGGAATCTCTATGAAGGCGGCCTGCGCGTGCCGTGGATCGTGCGCTGGCCTGGACGCGTGCCGGTGGGCGTGACCAACGCCGCGCCCTTCATCGGCACCGATCTGCTGCCTACCGTGGCGGCGGCAACCGGCGCGATCCTTCGGCGAGGGGTCGAACTCGATGGACGCAATGTCATGCCGCTCTGGACGGGAGAGCGTAAGGCGCCGGCGGAGGACACCCGCGCTTTCGTGTGGCATTTTCCCTATTATCATCCCGAGACGGCCTTCGCCGCCGCGAAGCCCACGATCGGCGTCGAGGACTTCGCGGTCAGCCAGACCTACCCGCAATCCGCGATCCGCGTGGGCGAGTGGACACTCGTTCATTTCTACGAGGGCAACCGCGATGAACTCTATCGCCGCACGACCGATGTCTCGGAGCTGGCCAATCTCGCGGCGAAGGACCCGGCCCAGGCGCGCAAGCTGCGCACGCAGCTCGACGCCCACCTGCGCACGGTCCGCGCCCGCTTGCCTGTATCCGCCCCGGCGAAATGAGCTTTCCGCGCCTTCCATTTCTCGGGCGCTTTCCACCGCCATTGTCTTTTTCTCCGTGAAAACGTCCCGCCGCCTCCGTTAACTCTGCGTTTCGAGCCTGCTCACCCTGGCGGCGGGCGGCCTCAAACAACCCTCGACCCATTGACCATGCGATTCCCCTCCTGTGCCCTGCTTGCCTTTACGACTGCGGTGTTTGCCGCGGATCGTTCCGCGGTTGTCCGCTCCGAATTTATTTACGAGACAGCGCCGTTTCCGTCGTGCCACGCCTCGACCCTCGTCGAGGTGGCACCCGGCAAGCTGGTCGCGTCGTGGTTCGGTGGCACTCGCGAGAAGCATCCCGATGTCGGTATCTGGGTGTCGCGGCACGATGGCAAATCGTGGAGCGTACCGGTGGAAGTCGCGAACGGCGTGCAGACTTCCGGTCCGCGCGTGCCAACGTGGAATCCGGTGCTCTTTCAACCGAAGTCCGGGCCGCTGTTGCTCTTCTTCAAGGTCGGCCCGAGCCCGACTTCATGGTGGGGCGAAGTGCTCTCCTCGACCGACGGCGGTGCCACCTGGGGTAACCGTCGTCGCCTGCCCGAAGGAATCTACGGCCCGATCAAAAACAAACCGGTGCAACTCGCCGACGGCACGATTCTCTCGCCGACGAGCGACGAGACGAACGACCGCGCCAACCTTTGGCGCGTTTACTTCGAACGGAGCACCGACGGCGGCGAGACGTGGAGCAAGACGCCCTTCCTGAACGACGGCGCGAAACTCGGCGCGATTCAGCCGAGCGTGCTCTTCCTCGGCGGCAACAAACTTCAGGCCGTGGGCCGCACTCGGCAGGGTAAAGTGTTTTCCGTCGTTTCGCCCGATCTTGGCCGCACGTGGGGCGAGATGTCGCTTACGGCGCTGTCCAACCCCAGCACCGGCACGGACGCGGTCACGCTGGCCGATGGCCGGCACGTGATCGTTTACAACAATACGCCCAAGGGCCGCACGCCGTTGAGCGTCGCGGTGTCGCGCGACGGCACCGAGTGGAAGCATGTCCTCGATCTCGAGACCGCGGTCGGGGAATACAGCTATCCCGCCATCATTCAGGCGCGCGACGGCGCGGTCCACATCGCCTATACGTGGAAACGCGAAAAAATCCGCCACGTCGTGCTCGATCCGAAGGCGCTGTAACCGCACAGGGTGTGGATCGGCCCACGGATAGCCCTGACCGATCGACCTCGGACCAATCCTGAGGCTCCTCAAAAGGCATTACAAAGACTCTTTGGATACCACGTCTCAGCAGCACGGTGTTAAGCCGCCGGAATGAGCAATGCGGAAGGGATCGGGTTTTTCTCGTTGGAGTCAGGATTTTGTAGAATGCGTGAAGTCGACCGTTGCGGGCACTCCGCTGCGAGGCGGCTGACGGCATAGAAACCGCCCCATGCGAGTCGCGCGTCATTCTGCATACTTTATAAAGAAAAACCTGACTTTTCCAGCCCAACGATCGAACGAACGGTTCAGATCAGGTTCATCGTTTCCACCATGCCGACCATTCGGACCTGGGGAAACGCTGCCTTGCCGCGACCAGCGTCGATTGGCGGCAACGACCCAGACTCACATTGGAAGATGGTTCGCGATTCAGAAGCGCGTTACCCAGCGCCGAAAACCGAGGAAACCGGCAATTGCGAATCCAAGCAACGCAACCGTTGCCCCGTCCTCGGGCACACCCCGAGTTCCCAGGGTGCCTCGAAGCGTCACGGTGTAACTGCCAAGGCCAAGGTCCTGCTGGGACTGGTTGTGGCTCGCGGAATTCACGGCAAAAGACGCTACGAAGGTACCGAAGGCGAGGGGGTCGAACTGCACGGAGAACGCCTGGCCGACGCCTGCATTCAGATCGAAATTGGTTCCGCCGACGAAGCTGAAGGGCGAACCGCCCAGTCCGGCAAAGTTAAAGCTGCCCAGCAGCGAGTCGCTGGGCCCAACGGCGCTGTTGAAGAGCATGAAGGGCGCGCTCAGCGTCGAGACACTCGTGATCTCGCCGAAATCGAGTGTGGCACCGGTGGGTCCTGTCGGCGTGAAAGTGTATCCACTTTGGTTGACCAGATTGTAGGCCGCGAGAGCGTTGACCGTCGCCGAGAAACTCAGGGTCTGACTCGTCAGGGCGAGATCGGCCAAGCCGCTACCGTTGACCCCTTGGGAGGTGAAATTCACCGTCGCGTTGCCAGTGAAGGCGCCGGCTGGACCGGCTGTGTACTGCACCGAGAGCGCATTGCTGGAGGCGTTCTGGGCGAGCCCGGAAACACTGCCAAGGCCGACGAGTCCCAAGCTGCTTACGCCTATACCGGCGCCGAGAGTCTCATTGTAGATGCCCGCCGCCGGCGCGGTGTTGGTGACCCCGAGCGTCGTGTTGACTAGAGTGCCAGTTCGCACCGTGCCGAGATTGACGGGAGTCGAAAGGGTGTTGGCGACTGCGGGCTGGTAGACTGTGCCGGTGAAGTTGACCGTCTGAGAAGCGAGAGCGGTTATGCCAAGGCCCGAGCTATTGATTTCGTTTGAGGTGAAGCCAAGTGTGGCGGAGCCATTTCTCGCACCGGCCGTCGCCGTGTTGAAACTGGCGGAGATCGCGTTGCTGGTGGCGCCTTGAACGAGGGCGACGACCGAACTGGCGGTGGTTACGCCCCCCGTCGTTCCCGTCACGGTGGCGCCGAGAGTCTCGGTGAAGCCCCCTGTGTTCGGAGCGACATTCGTGATGCCGAGGGTGGCGTTGAAGGTGCCTCCGACGCGGACGTTGCCGAGATCGGTGGGGGTCGCGAGCGTATTGGCGGCCGCCAACTGGTAGGCGGCCGTACCGGCTGCGGAGTTGATCGCCAAGAGCTGGCTGCGGGTGTTGGCGAAGTTGTTGAGGATGTTTACCGACTGGCCCGAAAGCGGTGTGTAGACTCCGGGCGTGGTGACATTAAAGGCGACGTCGCGCGAGAGTGCGGAGCCAGTGGCAACGGGGCCTTAGTTCCCCGCACTGACACCGCTTCCCGATAGCCGTCCGTCGGTGAGGCTGGCTCCGTTGACTGAAGTTTGGATCGCGCCGCGCAGGCTGGGCCCGGTGTTTCCAGTATTGGCGATGCTGTAACTAAAGTTGGTCGTACCGACATGCACGTTGCCCACGGTGAGCGTCGGAGTCGTGCTGTTGGGGTTGGTCACGCCGGTGCCGGTTACGCCCTGGTTGGCATTGCCGGCCGCGAGGATTCGACCCGCGCCCAAAACGTTGGCCCGCCGGTTAAAGAAGTTACCAGTGCCAAAGTTAGCGTTGTTGTAGTCGATTGACACAGTCAGCGTGTTCGCGCCAACCGTGAGGCTGGTGGCCCCGGAACCGTTGTGCACGAGTGTCCCGGTGGTGCTGGCCGCCCCTCGCTGACTGAAACACCGCGCACAAACTGGGTGGCGGTGCGCATCCACGACGAATTTCATGCGAGCACCAGGTGCTGGCTCTTCAGTTTGAGCGATTGCGGGGCAAATTCCCGGCACGCGAGCAGATCCTCACGCTCGAGATCGGGAAACTCCGTCAACAAGTCCTCAAACGTGTCGCCCGCCACGAGGTATTCGAGCATCGACTCGACCGGATAGCGCAGGTGGCGAATCGCGGGCTTGCCGTGGCAAACCTCCGAATCGATCGTGATACGAGACAGCGGCGAACTCATTCCTCTAGGCTAGGACGACGACAAATCCCGTCAAGCGAGCCGGCGGCATGCTCTCGCGCCGTGATCGGTTCCGCCACCGCCGAGCCGACGGTTCAAACCCGTAAAACGCTTGCCGAAACGGGCGACGTGGGCGCGAACCGGTTCTGCGTGCGTATTCCGCAGTCGCGTCACTGCCAGCCGGGCTTCAGTTCGCCTCGGTCACCCTCACCCGGGCGTTGAACGCGGGGTCCGGCGAGGTCCGGGGCTTGCGCCCGCTGGTCGTGGTCACGTTGCGGATCGTCACCTGCTCGGTCAGCCGGTAGGGGAACGGCCGCGACGCCGCGACCGCTTCCCGGCCGTCCGGATCCGCGAAGAGGTACGGCCCCTCGTAGTTCTCGGGGTGATGGGTGTCGTCAATGACCAGCCCGTCGATCGCGACCTCCCGGGGCATGAAACAGGGATAGCCGAAGTCGTGTTGCCCGTCGTTGCTCGCGCTGATCACGTACGGCTGGATGGCCGCGCCGCAGGCCGGGATCCAGCGGCAGTTGCGAATGAAAACGGTGCCCTCCCACGTGCTGCCGTAGTCGCCGCGCAGGCTGATCAGGGACCGACCGTTCAGCGTCGAATTCTCGACCGTCAGGACGCCACGGCCGATGGCGTTCAGGCCCGCGTGGCCCAGGGTGGTGCCGCGGATCGTGTAGGTTCCGGAAACTCCCTGGTGCGTATCCACACGGGACAGCGTGCAGGCCTCGAGCAGGATGTTCTTGCAGAAGTTGGTCGCGATCACCCCCCAGCGCGTGGTGTCGCAGATGTTGTCCATGCGGCATCCGATCATCGTGAAGTTCACCACCTCGTTCGCGCTCACGTCGTAGGTGCCCATGCTCACCGGCTCGCCCGCTGACCCGATCGTCTTGTAGGTCTTGTGGCCGGTGACGAAGCAGTCGCGCAGGGTGACGTTGGCGCACCGGCTGATCGCGAGGAATCCGTTGTATGGATGCCCGACGGCGGTCTCGTCGACGACGTGATGGGTGAGTCCCTGCACGGTGGTGTTCGACCGGGTGATGGCGATGTTGCGCGACCAATAGTTGTACCCTTTCTCCTGGACCATGCGGTTGGCGGTGGTGGTGAAGATTCCGCCCCTGAGGACCAACGGCTGCTCGTCGATGGGGAGGGCTTCGACGCGGGTGACGGTTTCGTAGTCCCAGTCGATGGCCCCCTCGATGGAGCCGTCGCGGCGCAGGATGAAGCAGTCGCGCTGGGCCGTGCCGTTGTTCCGGTTGAGGCCCCGCCGGATGTAGACGCGCTTGCGGTCGTTCTCCACCCGCACCCAGCAGTCCTGAGGCGGCTGAACGTCGAGGTGTCGCTGGTCCCGGCTCAGCCGCGGGATCGCGAGCTTCACGGGCTCGAGGCGGGAGCGCACGGTGAAAAGCGAGGCGCGGTGGTTCTCGACGTCGCGATCATCGATGAAAAACCGCGAGGTGCTCCAGTCGGTGTCGGTGGTGATGACGGCGGTGAGCGCGCGGCGGCCGAGGTGGTAGGCGGCCTCGGGCCGGGACTTGACCGGCAGACCGTGGGCGTTGGCGAACGCGTGCGCCGCGACGATGGCGGGCAGATCGTCGGCGGTGCCGTCGCCCACGGCCCCGAAGCTCTCGTAGCTCACGGGTCGATCGGTGGGAACCGCGAGGTCGCGTTCCGCAGCGGCGAGAGCCGGGGCGGCAGCCGGGCAGGGGTTGACGAGGACGCCCCAGAGTAGGCAGAGAACGTAACGGATCGGGGAGGAGGACCGCACGTCGGCAAGGGTTTCACCGGCCCGTGTGAATGTCGAGCAACCGCAGGAGGCTCTCTCGCGGCCGTCGCCTCTGATCTCCGAACGAAATTGCCGCAGAAAACGCGCCGGGAGCGACAGCGCCGGCCCTGCGACGAGGCTGCCTCTCGCCCTCCGAGGACTGGCCCGACGAGGAGCCGACCGACGTCGCCGTGGCGCAATCCAAGAGGGTCAGAAACGCCCGCGTTCTTCTCCTTTCGACGGTCTCATCGGCGAGCTTGCGGCAGGAGCGGCCTGGCATAACGTCGGGTGATGAGCGAGTTGCGGCGAATCACCTTCAATCCGAACCAATGCGGGGGACGGCCGTGCATTCGGGGAATGCGCATTCGCGTCAAAGATGTGCTCGACATGCTGGCCGCCGGAGAGTCCGAGCAGACGATTTTGGAAGATTACCCGGACTTGGAAGTCGGTGACATCCGGGCGTGCTTGGAATACGCCGCCACCCTGGTCGATCACGCGGTACTCTCGCTGGTGAAATGAGGTTCCTGCTCGACGCACAGCTTCCGCCGGCGGCGGCGGTCTGGTTGCGAGAAGAAGGTCACGAAGCGCACGCGGTGCGTGAGGTGGGCTCGGGAGGCCGAGGAACGCGCCATCTGGGCATACGCCCTGCAGACTGGTGCGGTGATCTTGACGAAGGACGAAGACTTTGCGGTACGCTCGCAGCAGACGACCGGCGGCCCGGCGGTCATCTGGCTGCGAGTGGGCAACGCGTCTAACCGGGCCTTGCGAGGGTGGCTTGAACCGCGCTTACCCGGAATCGTGCAGTTGGTGGGCCAAGGCAGTCGCTTGGTGGAAGTGGTCTGAGGAAACGGCTATGCGAACCTCGAAGAACGGCATCGCTCATTCGTGAGGTGACATCTGGGTCCCGACTGCTCAGGTGAGCTTGGCGGCGGAAGCCTGGTCGAGGAAGAGCGTGGCGGCGGGGTGGGTTCGGAGGATGGGGTCGTGTCTTACCTTTTGACTGACTTGCAGCAACGATTGGGAGGGTTTCGGCGCGGATCCCGGGAGGAGGTGTCAGCAGATTCCGCCGATTCTCGCAGATTTTCGGAGATGGTCGAATCGGGGTCGGAAAATTATTTCTGAAATCTGCGAAATCTGTGGAAAACAAGGTTTGAAGTATTGAGCGACGACCGTTTCGGGAGCGGACGAAATTCGTTCCGAATTCCGCTACGAAATCGGACGGTGGGGTCGTGTCGTTACACTGTTACAATCTGCTAAAATCGGCAAAAGTCGGGTGCGAAAGGCCGACCCCCGTTCGATGCGATCGCCAGCCAGACCACCGGCACACCCATCTCCCGTTGAGTTCGGTCGGTTAACTGAACCTTTCATCCGTCGGCCCACTTCAGGTGTAACGTTGTAACAGCATGACTCCATGTTCGGCTTCCCGCCGCCCGACCCGGGATTACGGCGTGAGGATCTCCAAATCGGGCGCGGCGTGGGCGAAGTGCGAGGGGTTGCGCGTGACGATTCGTTTCGCCCCCCGGCGGCGTGCGAACGTCGCGTGGAGCGAATCGTATATCCCGCCGCCCATCACCCCGCGCTGCCGCGCCTCACCGATTGCCCGCTCGTAATCCGCAAGCTTAAGCGCCTCGACCGATAGATTCGATTCGAGGCTCAACGTCAGTTCGGCAGCGGCGGCGACCGGCACCTTGTAGAAGCCGGTGAGCGTGGCGAAGGTCTCCGCCAGCGCATGGGCGTCGGTGAACGGAGCGGGGGATGTCATCAGCGCCTCCACGCACGCTTCATGCTCGGGGTGCTGTGCCAGAACCGCACCCACGAGAATACCCGTATCCACGAATGTCATCGCTCGTAGTGCCGGGTGGCGTCCACCGCTTCGGCGAGGGGCGCGGAGGGAACGCTGCCGGTCCATCGCTTCAGTTTGCCATGCGAGACGACCGTGCCGTGCGACGTGGGTTCCATCTCCAGCACGATCCGACCCGCGGAGGCCGAGGCCTTGAGCTTCTGGCCGCGCGGAATGCCCGCGGCCCGTCTTAGGTCGAGCGGCAGCACGACCCTATTCGATCCATCCAATTGCACGATTGTCGTCACGCCTAAACCATGGCGTGGCTATGGCGTACCTGCAAGTACCAACCCGTCCTCGGTAGGATCGGAGGTCGGAAATCGGAGTGAGTCAAATGAAGGCTCGGCCCATACGGAGGTCGGAGGCAGGGTCAGAAAGCGGAAGTCGGAGGTCGAATGTCAGCCCACTTGTCTACCGACTGCGTCCTGCAGAATCCGCGGTTGTCGGTTCCGGGGGATCGAGCTCTGCGTCCGCTGCGAGCTCTCATTAAAATCGGGAGGGATCGGACGATCGAACGGGAGAACGCGGAGAGTGCAGAGGCCGGAGACGGCGGACGGGCGGAGAGAATTTGGGATCTAGAATCTAGAATCCAGAATTGAGGAGGGGGAGTCGGAGGGCGGGGGGAGGATGGGCTCGCGCGAAGGAGCGACGGGAGCGAAGGAGGGACGGGCAAATTGGGCGGCCGACCACACGCTGAAGGGGAGGTTCGGACGAAATTCGTTCCGAATTCCGCTACGGAATCGAAGCGTGGGAAATGAAAGGGTGGTCTTACCTTTTGATTAAAGTGCAGCGGAGAATTGAGGGGCTTCGCTTCGGATCCCGGCAGGAGGTGTCAGCAGATTGCGCAGATTTTCGGAGACGATCGGAGAAATCCGGGTCGGGGAATTGTTTCTAAAATCTGCGCAATCGGTGGATCATAAGGTCTGAAGTACGAGGTTCGATGATATCGGAATTCGAGCAGGTCTCACGCGAAGGCACGAAGGGCGCGAAGTAATCGGAAGCGGAGGTCAGGGTCGGGGGTCGGGCGGAGAGAATCTAGAATCTAGAATTTAGAATTTAGAATTCAGAATCCAGAATTGAGGAGGCGGAGTCGGTGGCCACGCACACACTAAGAGGAACTGGAAGCTTCTCGGACTCGAAAAGTGTCCGTTGTATTTTGAAGACCTGTGGACCGATGGCGCTTGGAGCGTTACCGATCTTCTCGAGTCCGGCCGCTGCGAACTCGAAAGCAATCGACTCCAGATGCGACCACAACCTGAAGAACTCCAGTGACTGCTACAAGATCGGAGGCCGAGGGTGTTGGGTCCAATTTGAAGTCAAGACCGGCCGGTTCAAGTTTACGCAGATTCGAGGTCTCCGATAATCCGGTCCGGTCACGGCGCGGTTCTGCAGCGGAACCGATTGGAGGACGGCCTCGGTCCCGCCGAGTTTATCCGGCGACTCAGCGTCACGATCTTCATGCCGATTTCGCCACGCGAGCGCTCCGCCGCAGCCATGCGGCGATGCCGAAGGACAGTAATGCAAAGGTGGCCGCGTATGTCTCGGGTTCGGGGAGGATGGAGAAGCCGCCCAATCCGAGCAGTGCGTCCTGACTTCCTTCGCCGGTTATCAGCTCAAGCGAAACCTTGTCGATCTTTCCAAAGTCAATATTCGGGAAAAGCATAAAATCGAAGAGGTAATCGACCCCGACCGTGCTTGCAGCCAGTTGCAATTCCGCGGATCGAATTACCAATCCGCTCGTTAGGGTGACGATCGCCCGCATCGTTCCTTGGTCTAAGGTCCAATCGTTGAGTACAAAGGCACCCGTGGGACCAAGATTCACGTTCAGCGGCGATACGTCACCGTAAGCGAGGCGGACGTGAGACATCACTCCCGAACCGTTGGAATACGCGAAGTAACCAAACCCAATCCCTAGCTCGGCACGGCGGTTTTGCGGCAGCGAAACGGAATCATGGATGAGCGATGCGGTTCGTTGGCCACCCAAGACACCGGGCAGCGGCGATTGGGAGACGGTTGCGAGCGGAGTTGCCGGAGACACCTGCAGATCTAGTACATTTGTGAAGTCATCGATCACCAGGTATTGGGCACGGAGCAGCGGAACGCACAGAAGGCCACAGAGAATAAGAGTGGAACGAAAATGGATGAGAATGCGGTTCACGGGCGAATGGATCGGATAAAATCGAATAGTATGGGGAGGATATGTTACGATTTGGAGGCGAGCGGGTGTCATTCGCTTGCCGAATGGACGCCGATTCGACCAAGCGAGGAAAGATCCCCTTCGTCCAACGATCGATAGCCTCGGTTTCGCCCTGTCGCGTTGCCCAAATGTTACTGAGTTCACCGTTGAATGCGGGCTGCGCTCACGCTTCCCTCCGCCCCAGTCTTTATTGCACACTTTTTTTATGAATCCGACTTTCTTACTCCTCGTCGCCAGCCTGGGTCTCACGAGTCCGGCGTGGGCTGCTCCCACGAATCGTGTGGAGGCGATCATCGCCAACGCGCTGGGCAGCCCGAAAAACGCACCGGCGATCATTGGGCTCGCCGTCATCGACAATCCGAAGTCGCTCCTTGCCATCGTGGGCGCTGCTGTCACCGCGCTTCCGGAACAGACGGTCGAGATTGTTCGCGTCGTCCTTAAATTTGTTCCCAAGCGCGCGGTCGAGGTCGTCCGTGCTGCCATTCTTGCCCAACCGAAATTGGCTCCCGAACTGGTCGTGATGGCTTCACTCTCATACCCGGAGTTGACCGAAGAATTCAACAAGGTGGCGTTTGAAATCGCCCCCGATGAAATGAAGCTACGTGGGAAAACGGTTTCATTCGCTCCGGCGGAAGAGCCCATCCGTGCACGTGGTGCCGTCAGCACGTCCACATCGAATGCGCCGTCTTTCCCGGTTCAGCCGATTCGGCCCGACCTCGTCAGTCCTTCCAGCTAGCCTGTGTCTCACCTCATGCGAAACAACGTATGGAAGTACGTGACCCTGGCGTTCGTCAGCCCGCTCTTGCTGGTTGGCGAGCCGTTGCTTTACATCGGGAAGGAGACCCCTGTTTTCTTTACTGCATCGGCGACGGTGCGCCGCGACGACAACATTGGTTTGTCCCCCATTTCGAAGCAATCGGACACCATTTTCGTTTTAACGCCCGGCTTTGAGATCGCAAGAAGCGGAGCCGAGATCCAAGCTTCCCTTGTGGTGAATGAGCAGTTCATCCGCTATGGCTCCGATTCCCGACTCAATAGCGAACTCCTAACCGCGATAGGCTCCCTCGACTACCTTGGCGCACGATCGCGGCTGGGGCTGAGGGCTTCGTTCCAAGAGATGGACCAAACGAACCTGAGCTTGAGGAACTCCGATCAGAGTATTCGCCGCAACATGACGGCAGTCTCCGGTACGGGAAACTGGGCCGCGACGGCGAAGTCGAGTATCGGGACTGGATTCTCCTTCGAGCGAACCGATTACCCAGCAGTGGGCTTTACCGACAGCGATGTCTGGGCGTACCCGATCGACTATTATTTTGCGATCACTCCGAAAGTAGACCTGAGTGCGGGCTACCGTTATCGTCGCAGCTCGTTGGAAGGTGGCTTTGGGAGCTCCAAAGACAATTTCTATAACGTTGGAGCGCGTGGAATCTTCACTTCGAAGCTGTCCGGACAAGTCAGGGTTGGCTATAGCACGCGAGAAGAGGACAGGGGCAATGACAATGAGGTTTTCGGAGTCGGAGCGACCCTAGGCTACGACTATTCGCCTAAGGTATCCCTTTCATTGAATCTTTCGAACGATTTCAACAGTTCCGCTTTCGGCTCGTCGCAAGAAGTGTTCGCAGTTGGCGTGGGTGGCAGTTTCGATCTCGATCTTCAATGGAAATTAGGTGCCAACGCCAGTTTCAGCTCGTCAAAGTATCTCGATGGGACGGGAAGAAAGGATGATTTCTTCGTTGGCGATGTTTCGACCACCTACATCCTGAGCTCCAATTCCTCCCTCAATCTTGCATACGTCTTTCGCAAGAATGCGTCAACGGCCGAAGCGGTCAGTTTTGAAAATAACGTGCTCAGCCTCTCGTCCGGGGTTCGATTCTAACGTTGGACCCGTGAGCCGATCGCGTGTCTGACAAACCCTTAGAGAATACTATGAAGCCGAGTGCTGTTCGCCTGTTCGCGGTTGTCGTCGCCTGGTTCGGCGCACTTGTCACGGGAGAGTGTGCCTCCCAGAAACTAGGCTCGGACTACCGCCTCCAGCCGGGAGACATTGTGCGCGTTCAAGTATTTCAGGAGCCGGATTTGGATCGGGAGGTGAGGGTTTCCAATGAAGGCGAGATTTTTCTTCCGCTCATCGGACGCATCGAAGCGAATGGCACCACGATCGGCTGGTTGGAAGTGTTTGTCCGAGACCTCTATAATCAAGATTACTTGGTGAACCCTCAGGTCAATGTCACGGTCGTCAAGTATCAGGTGAGGACCGTCAATGTGATCGGCGCGGTGAACGCGCCCCAGGCAATCGAGTATCCGCCGGAACAACCGCTCAGCCTCGTGGATGCAATTTCGCGGGCGGGTGGATTCAACCGCTTTGCGGACCGCCGCAAGGTTCGGCTGACACGAGCTCTTCCCGACGGAAAATCGCAGAATTTCATCGTCAACGCAGACGACCTTATTTCGGGGGACAATACCAAGCGTTGGATCCTACTTGCCGACGATGTCATCTTTGTGCCCGAACGTATCCTATGAAGCACGACAACTCCGATCGCGTCGGTGGGCCTCAATACGGCCAGACCGTTGACGTCGCTGCCATCAATGGAATTCTCGGCGAAGAGAATGCTATCCGCCGGAATTTTCGCGATTATGCGATCATCCTGAGAGAGCGGGTTTGGTACGTGGTGATCGTTTTCCTCATCGTGTTTCTGGCTACGCTGGTTTACACGATGAGTCTGACAAGACGTTTCACTGCAATCGCCTCGATCGAAGTCCTGGCGCGGGAGGCGGTGGTTATGAAGGTGGAGGAGGTGCGCAGCGCCGATCTGCGTGGGCCCGAGGACCTGAATACGCAGGTAAAAATCCTCGAAAGCGGGGCGATCGTGATGCAGGTGGCCGAAAGGCTGACGGCCGAAGAAAAGCGCGCTCTCATGGCACCGTACGAAACGGGAAAAGGCGGCGACCCGTTGCTCCCTGGCGAGGTCCTCGGCTTGAATCGAAAAATCATGCCGATTCGAATGACGAGAATCTTGCAAATAGCGTTTTCGCATCCCGACGGCGAAGTCGCAGCCAAGATGGCAAACTATTTTGTCGAGGAGTTCATGAATTATAACAGCAGGTGGCGCGTAGACGAATCGCTCAAGGCAGTGGAGGAACTGAAAATTCGAGCGGACCAGCAGTCGAAGAAGGTGCAGGAACTAGGAAACAACCTTCAGGCCTATCGGGAACGCGAGGGCATGGTTTCGCTCGATCAACGTCGCGATATCGTGACCGAGCGACTGAGGATGGTGAGCAGCCTGCTGACGCAGGCGAATTCGAGACTGGCCGAGGCGGAGCTCCGTTGGCGTCAGGTTCAGGAGATGCGCGAAAAAAAGGGCGAGCTGACCGATCTGACGTTTATCGGAAGCTCGCCGTTGGTCCAGTCGCTGACGCAGCAGGTGGCCACCAACAAGATCGGCGTTGCGCAGCTCGAACAGCGTTATCGGTCTAAGCATCCGAAAATGCAGGAGGCTTTGCAATCGCTCGCGCAGACTGACGCGGAGTTCAAGCGAGCGGTCGAGAATTCGGCTGCCAGCGTCCAGAACGACTTCGAAACGGCTCGCAGGTCGTTTGAGGACGCCAAAGTTCAAATGGTCGCGCAAGAGACCGAGTCGCTCAAGATGGGTCGCTTGTCGGTGGACTATGGAACGATGGAGAACGAACTCAGAGTGAACGAAGGTCTCTTGGCGACCATCGTTGCCCGGATGCGGGAAACCTCGATGAGCGCGAGCATTGAGTCGCGAAATGCGCGAATGGTCGATCGTGCCGCGCGCCCAACCATCCCTTCGTCGCCGAATGTTACTTTAAACCTCTGTCTCGGAGCGGTCTCTGGACTCGTTTTGGGACTGGCCCTCGCCTTTCTTATCGCCTTCATCGACGATCGGGTGAAGGGAGCTTACCAGATCGAGTCTTTGATTGGCGTGCCACTTCTCGGTGTTGTCCCGAACGTCCCAAAGCTGGGAATGCCGGAACGTGCGCAGCTTGCGGTTACGAACGCAAATCCTCTCGCGTCCGAGGCTTTTCGCACTCTTCACGCCAGTCTTCGCCTCAAATTCGCGCCGAAGGAATCTCAGGTTATTCTGGTGACGAGCACGACGCCCGGAGAAGGGAAATCGTTCATCACTTCGAACCTCGCTCTCACGTTTGCAGAAAACGGAGAGAAGACGGTATTGGTCGATTGCGATTTGCGGAAGCCCACGGTGCATCGCTCCTTCGGCATTTCCAATCGTAAGGGTGTAATCGACTATTGCATTGGAGGCGATGGCTTAGATGACTGCATTATAAAGGGCCATCGCAATAATTTTGATATTCTGACAGCGGGCGAACGTTCAGTCATTCCGACTCAAGTTTTCAATCATGAGAGTTTCGCTCAGTTGATCGTCGAGTTGAGGAAACGCTATGACCGAATCATCATCGACACGCCGCCGCTTGCTCCGGTGAGCGATGCTTTGCTCGTATTGCGGCACGTCGATGGAAGTCTCTTCACGGTGCGTTTCAATAAGGTCCGCACCTCTGGGGCCAAACTCTCGGCGAAACGCCTCCTCGAATCGAACGTTCCCTGCTTCGGGGCCGTCCTGAACGGATTGAATTTTGCGGTAAGCGACTACTATTACGCCGGGCATTACGGAAGATCCTTCCGCGAATATTTAATCGATACGGAGAATGCCGTACGTACGTAAATCTAAAGGCTGGTTTTTACCGGTGTAGAGCGGGTTTTTGGCGAAGAGCGCACCGGTCGAATCGCTTGCCGAGAACGGGGGAGTTCCTCACTGGTGGCCGCTGGGAGATATTGGGCTGCTCTATCGTGCGAGCGATTCTGCCCGGGGTTCAAAACTAGGACCGCACCACGCTTTCACGGGCCGCCATCGGGATCAGTTCATCGAAGCGGATCGGCCATTGGCCGATGGGTTCTGGCGGTCGTCCGAACCCAGGGTCATGAACTGAGCGATCGCCCGATCATTGCCGGCCTGTTGAATTTTGGAGACGTTGATAGTTGCAGCCGAAGCACCGAAAATCGGTGTGATCGACGCGTTTTCGGCCGACTCCTCCTCCGCCGGGACTTCGTCCGCCTCTCGCTCGCCGTTTCCTGACGCGTCCGACAAGGGGCGTCTGACATACGACAGCCGGACATTCATCGCAAACGAGAGAAAAATCGGAAGTGCAAAGAGCCCGGCGTTTACCACCACTGCCAAGCCCAGTTGCCCGAACACCTTCGAAAAAAGGATGAGGAACACAGGTGTGAACACGAATGCATAGCTGAGTCGCTGGAACATCAAGGCACAGGTCAACGCGAGGAAAAGGGCAAATCCGGCAACCTGAGGACCGCTGACCACCAAGGAGATACCGCTAAGATAAAAGACCGGACCGATGATTCGAACCGGTTTCCCGATAAGGATACACTGAGCGAAAACCCCTACGGCAAAAACCGCGAACTTTGCGATCATGTAGACCAAAGCAAGTTCGTTCTTACCGGTGGGCACATTGGAGAGAACGAACGTCAAGAGCCACGCGAAGCCCGCGCCGCGCGCGAGATCGATCCAATTCAGATAGCTTCGAGCGAGCGAGAACAAGCCGTCATGGTGGCGGCGGGAGGCCTGTCGAAGTTTGCTCCGAATCGCGGAGGAAGAAAACACCGCACTCGGGATCCAAAGTCCGATGATCGCCGCCGGTAAAAGCAAGTAGTCTAAGTTCATCTGTATGTGTAGTGCCGGAGGCGATCACCTTGACCATCGTAACGTTCATCGAAGACAAGAAAGAAGGAGGAGGAGGTCGTCGAGTGCACGCGATATGGATCGGTTGAGAGAAAGGTAGCGAATTGACTCGTCGACTCCATGACTCTCGCGTGACAAATGGGTGACGTTCGAGTCCTTCGGCTTTAATGAAACCGATTTGGACGATTTTCTGGCCAGTCAATCGGCGTCGTTTGGACGATGGCCGAAAGACCCGTTCAAGTGACTATAGTGCGGACGTGCGTTTCGCCCGATCGGAAATCGATAAGTAATCGCATTTGGTATCTACAGGATAGTTACAGTGTTACACGACCGTAACGTGTCGATCGATCGGGCGGATTTTTCCCTCGAATGCTTGCCAAGTTTGTCGACGGATCCTTCTCTCCGACGGACTTTCCTCATCTTACCGTGAACGCCGGGACGCCCCCGTGCGGCTCCGTTTCCTCGAACCACTCGTGAACGATTCAGAATTTTGTCCCTTCCGTGCGCGCTTTATCCCACCCGATCGGGCGGGAGCGCGGCGGTACCGAACGCAAGCCGAAGGGGTCCTGGGGGCCGTAGTTCATGAGGCACTACGAATTGTCCGATTCGGATGTGCCCTGCTGCTCCTTTTGATTGTGTCGACGCAGCCGACCCTTGGGGAAACGAATACAGAGAAGTTGGCGCGCCTGCGGGAAAGTGCGGACGGTGGCAGCAGCGTCGCCCAATACAGCCTGGGGTTAATCTATGCGAACACGAGTGAGCCTGGCGCGGATCCGGCGGAAGCCTACCTTTGGCTGAGTCTGGCGGTCCGCAACGGGGCCAGTGACCGGGCTCTCAACAATCTCCTCGCTCTGGCAAGCCCTGAACAAATTGAGGAGGGGAAACGTCGTTTGGCGCGGCGGTTAGCCAATGTGGTCGAGACCTCTGCGACAAAGGTCCCACCCATCAAAACCAACGTATCGGGCGCGGGAGAGGCTCAACCGTCGGTCGAGCCGTTGCCTACGCCCAGGTCTGCGCGTGCTTCGCGAAACGTCGATCAGGAGCTGATTGACCTTCGTTTCGACAAGAAACAACTCGGTGCTGAACTCGCGTTGGCTCGCCAGGAGACGGATGCCGCTCGCAAGGAACTTGAGGCAAAGCTGGAGGCGATGTCGCAGCAGATCGCGAGTCGGGAGAAAGAGCTTGCCGAGCTGAAAGCCCGTCCGCAGGTGGAGGCACCCGTGGCCGTGGTGTCAGCGGTGCAGAACTCGACCGCATCGGGCGACGCTTCGGTCATCATTTCGCAACTCAACGAAAAGTTGGCAAAGAAAGAAGAGGAGGCCGACCTATTTCGCACTCGTTTATTGGCCGCGACCAGCGTCCGGTCGCCGGTCTCTCCCGACGGAGAGTCCAATGCCACGGCCGGTCAGAGCTCGGGTCGCCCAAAGGACGAAGTGGCAGAACAATTGCGCAGGAGTCTGGCGGGAGCTACCGTGGAGATCGCTGTGCTTAAGACCCAGCTTGGGTCTGAACGTGCATCGCGTGCAACGACCGTTGGCGGGAGTCGAGCCGAGACGAGCGAGAACGCGAGACTGACCTCGGAGCTGGAAACGATCCGCGAAGAGTTTGCACGCCTGCAAGCTGCACGCGAACAGGCGGCGCAAAAGGACGGGTTGACCATTGAGAACCTCAACCAACAATTGGGTGGTAAAGACCGAGCTCTTCGCGATCTCGAGTCCCGTGTCACGAAAACGTCGACGGGGGGCACCGTCCCCGGGTCGATTGTATCCGCCGAACTGGCGGCGAAATCGCAAGCCCTGCAAAAAGCCGAGCGTGCACAGGAGGAACTGGCAAGTCGACTCGCGGCGGTCGCCAGTGAGTCGGGTCGAGCAAAGGAGCAGTTGAGTGAGGCACTGCGGGCGCGCGAAGACGACGCACAGCGCGCGGTCGACGAGCGCGCCCGCCTCTTGGAGAAACTCAACTTGGAACGAGTCACCAACGAACGATTGCGTGCCGAAAGTTCTACGCGAACGGTCTCCGGACAGGGATCGGGGGGGGATTTAACGTCGAAACTCTCTCAAAGCGAAGCGGAGAGGATGCAATTGGCGCAGCGCCTTGCAGCGCTCTCGATCGAAACGGCGGGTTTGAAGGTTCAACTTGCGACCGAACGCGGTCAGCGGTCGGCGGGGGGATATGAGACGAGCTCGGAATTGGATCGAACTCAGCGCGATCTCATTCAGACGTCCATGGAGCTTGCCTCGCAGCGCAGCGAGTCGAGTGCACTCGCCGAGCGAGTTGCGCAGCTCACGGCCGAGCGAGATCAAGCGAGGAAGCGGCCGACAAATGTGGCTGACTTAACGGAGGCGCAGGAGCGCGTTGAAACTCTGGAGCGAGCGCTGGCGGCCAACGAAACGGAAAGAAGGACCCTCAGTAAACAAATTGAAAGCGAACGGGTGAGCGCCCGGGATGCTGCGGCGCAGGTGGCTCAGTTTTCGACGGAGCTCTCCACCTTGCGCAAGAGCATGGTATCGGCCAGCGAGTTGGCCGACGCCCGAGAGGAATTGGAAACCGTGAAACGGTCCCTATTGGTACGGGAGATTGAGGAGAAAACTACAAGCCAACGACTTGCCCAGGAGCAGCGTCGAGCTGAGTTAGGCGTGGCGGAGCTGGCAAAGCTCACGTCGGAGTTGGAGGAGGCGCGTTCCCGTCCCTCGAATCAGATCGAATTCGAAAATCTCAAGAGTGCGATCGCCGCTGGGGAACGGGAACGCGAAGAGTTGAACCGACAATTGTTGGCCGAGCAGCGGCGCAATGCAACGACCTCGGCACAGGTCGGTAAACTGATGGCCGATCTTGACAGCAGCCGGACAAATTCGGTCTCCCTGGAGGAGTTCTCGCGAGCACGCGACGAAGCGCAAAGTGTGAAACGATCTCTGGTCGAGGCGGAAGCCGAACGGGCGACCTTGACGCGCGAGGTCGAATCGGAACGGCGCGGGCGGGTAGATGCGGCCATCCGGGTTGGGAATTTGGCCGCTGAACTCGATACGGTGCGTCGTGAAAATATTTCGAGCGAAGAGCTGGCGCAGGTACGGATCGAAGCGGAAAATCTAAAGCGCGCACTCGCCTCGAGTGACGGGGATCGCGCACGTTTAAGCCAACAATTCGCGGCCGCAAAACGATCCTATTCCCAGCAGAGTCAGGAGTTCGAACGGGCGATCAAGGCGTTGACCAATCTCGATGCGGAACGTGCCTCACTTGCCAATCAACTCGCATCCAATCGATCCGTGTCGACAAGTCGCACGCCCTCCACCGGGGTTTCTCCATCGGCCGAGCTCGGTTCGGCGAACAACCAAGTGTCGGCGGAACTGGCCCTCCTTCGAGAGCAGCTTCGTCTGACACAAAAACAGTCGGAGGACCTTATTCGGGACGTCAATCAGATGAAAACCCGCTCGACGATCACTCCTCAGGGCGAGATTGTCCTCACTTCCCCTCCAAGGCCCTCTACAATCCAGGACGATAGCGAGACACGCGCCCGATACCATACGGTGTCCGAAGGAGAGTCGCTTTCGAGCCTTGCGCGACGGTATTATGGATCCCCCAATCGCTGGTCCGAAATAGAGGCGGCGAACCGTGGCGTGATCGGAAATCCCAACGCATTGAGAGTGGGGACGCGACTGAGAATTCCCTGACTGGAATGGGTTCCAGCAACCACGTAAATCTCCGTTCGATCTTTTGAGGTGGCAGAATTTATTTTGTCCCTGCTTGAGCGAGTTTCAGCGCGGCCAGATCGCGTTCCCACGATTCCACAAAACTCGACCGATCGGCGGCCTTGGCCGCTTTGACTGCTTTGGTGAGCCACGTGATCTGCGTTGCGACCGGAACTTGCGACGCGTCGAGCAACAATTTCCAGACTTTAACCGCGCTGTCGGCCGATTCGTAGTGGAGCGAGAGACGATCCGCGATGTGGGCGAAAAGTCCCCACTCCGCAGGAGAAGGCGGGGAAAGGAAAGCAGCGCGCTCAAGAGTCTTGCGGGCGCGTTGCGTCTCACCCCTGAGTTCGAACGAGTCGGAAAGGGCCAGAAGGCTCGCCGGCGAGACTGAAAGCGATCCTAGAACCGCCGGGAGATCGATTGCGGGAGATGCAGAAGCGGAATGTGCTGCCAAGTTCTGGCGTCGGAGCGCAAGATACGTGACCCGGGCCGAGGACAGATTTTCTTTGAGAGCCCATTGCTCCTCGACCGAAAGTGCGAAAGGGCGATAGAGCGGGTCGCCAATCGCGATGGCCTGCCAGCTCAGGGCTGTCACCGCAAAATACGCGGCGTCGCCAAAAGTCATCCCATTCGACAGCGCCTCGACGATTTTCTGCGGTTGATGGGAAAACTCCAGAAACGGTTCGGCGACGTTACCGAAAGTGCCGGCAACGCCTCGGGTGACCAAAGGCCCTGACCAACCGTGGCTGGGAGACCGCAGGCTGGTGGCGGAAAAGCTATGTATGTGCAGGGCAATCGCCCCGGGCGCAAAGCGAAATCCCGGAAGGCGGAAGGGACCATCGATGTCGCTCGTGTACCAGCCGAAATACCACGCCAGCTCATCGACCCGCGAACCGGCCGAAAGAGTGTCCTTGGACGTGTCGGTTTCGCCCGGATAACCCAACGCGGATAGACGTTTCGAGGACTCGTCCAGCCATCGATCGCCGACGGGGTGAGGCCCACCTGCATCGATGGAAAAACGTCCCACCAGCCCCTCCTTTTCCGCCTTGAGGGCGCTGACGAAAAGGTCGCGGGCTACATCGAAACTAGGACCGTCAAGGCGGGAGACCTTGACGATCAAGGCGGTATTGAGAAGGGGGGCCGTTTTGAGATTGAAGAGGGGATTGAGGACGAAACCGTTGATCGGATAATTCGGAATCGCCAGAAGACTCAGCTCCGAATCCACCGCGCCGGCATTGTGGCGAAATTGCGGATTTTTCGTGACCGGCAGATTTTCGGTATACAACGCAGGATCATGCTCAATCCGCAGCGGAACTCCTTTACAAATTACCAAATACGAAAGCCGTTGACCATGGACCACCCATTTTCTTCGTCCGAGCGAGTCCGTCAGGGTTGTTTCGATGGCATCGATCCAAGAACCCGCCACCAGCTTTTCCTGGAGCGGTGTCCACAGTTTCGTAAGGAAATCCTGCCACGAAATCGTTTCGACGAGGGGTAAAGGCAGCGCAATGACGTTTTCAACGGGAATACTCCGCGCCTGCGCATAAGCCCGAGCCAGACCGATCGACTCCCGATCGTCGGCATTTGCGAGAATCACCACCCGAGCGGGTAGATCGGACTCCGTGGCCGCAACGACGATTACCGATGATACCGAAAGGAAAAGGAGCACTCGCCGGATCAGTGACATGGAGTGTTGAGTGTCCGACCAAACGGAGAAGTGCCCGTGATCTGTTTGTGACGAAACCGTAAGATCCGTCTTACAACCGTCACCATTTTATTGCAATTCCGCCCTTGTAGCGGCCGGCAAAGAGTAGATTTTTCATTCGGTCCGTTCACCACTAACACATTAACTTAGGGAATCGTATGTTTAAGAAAAAATCATCACCACTCGCGCATGTCTTGGCATGCTGTTTTTTGCCGATGTCCGCTATGGCCATAGACACCGTCACGCTCAATTACGATACGTTCACTCCGAACACCTTGGTCAACGTTTCCTTGGACGGAAATGCATTTAAGAATGTTTTCGCCGGACTTGGTTCTTTTACCAAAACGGCTCAATCCGGCGGTCCGATCTTCCCGTCGAATTTTGATTTATTTTGCGTTGAACTGCAGCAGGTTATCGGGGTTCCTTCCACGGGTAATGTCTTCAATATCGACACTAACCTTTCGACTTCCTTCCCCTCCACGGGTTCAGGTTCCGGACTGCTGGATCTCCAAGTGAATCGGGTGACAAATCTGCAGGCGCTCTACTTCACGAAGTTTGGCGTTTCCAATTATAATCCATCCGTGTTGTTGTCTGCCACGGATAAACTCGCGTTCCAAGTGGCCATTTGGGAACTGGGTAATGACGATTTCTTGGGAACGTCGACCTCCTCAGTTGCACTGGCCAGTGATGCGTTCCGACTTGCCGCTCCCGCTAATGTCTTGGCTGCAGCTATTCTCCTCCTCGACGGTGTTAAAGCCGAGCTGAATAAATCCGGTGGACCCGGGCAGATGCTCCTTTACGGATTGTCGAGCGCTACCGTCCAGGATTTCCTGATTCCAGCGAGCCCCGGTGCGATCATTCCGGAGCCTTCCGTCTATGCGTTGATCACGGGATTCTCCGCGATGGGTGTAGCATTCCTTCGGCGTCGTGCCTCGCGCTCGGCCTGAGGACTTTTGACCGGTCTTGAGACCTGCTTTGGTGCTCGATCGAGAATAGGTGGTAGTAACTGACAGGATAGTCGATTCCAAGCCACCTCTTCCTTCAGATTGAGGAGCCGCCCATATTGAGAATCCTCAATGGGCGGCTTTTTTGTCCTGAAAATTTCGGTGTCGGGATGCGGGAGGGTGGTTTTCGGCGAGTTAAGTCACGATTCCGTCAAGTGCTCGTTAATAATTCACCGACTGTGGTGTTTTGAGGGACTTCTGAGAGGAGAACACCCGATAGAAAATGGGTGACCGAGTCGTTATAATAAACGCTTTCTCAGGCTCTTCCTTTCCACCTCCTCCAATGCTCCTCTCTTTCGTCACCGTCGTTATATGGAGTCGTAAATCCTTTTTTCAAAAAATGGGTAGATGCGTGGCGAAAGTACCGTGCTTGAGTTCCACTCTTCGGAAACGAGATGGCTGGTTGGCGCGTGTTTGGTTGCTGCTGGCTTCGTTAATTCTTCAGTCGATTCCGGCGCGTGCGGTGATTTTCCATTCTACGGGTGATATAAATTTCAATACGGCGGCACCCACAGGACAACTGGCGGACAGTGGATGGCAATGGGTGGGAAATTGGAACGGATTTCAGGGTACCGCGATTGGGCCAAATCATTTTGTCACCGCCCGCCATATCGGCGGATCGGTCGGGGCTTCGTTTCAGTTGAATGGGGTCGGTTATGTGACCACTGCGGCTTTCGATGACGCCGGCAGCGACCTGAGGGTTTGGAAGGTGAGCGGGACGTTTCCTTCGTGGGCTCCCGTTTATCGAACCAACGACGAAGAGGGTCGCACGATGGTGGCCTTCGGACGCGGTATGATCCGTGGCTCCGAAGTCAAGGTGGGCAGTGTGCTCAAAGGCTGGACCTACGCGCCGGGCGACGGGAGGCTCCGCTGGGGAACGAACACCGTGCGAGGGACCAGTTACGGTGGTGCCTATTGGGGGGAACTTCTCTATGCTTCCTTCGATGCCACCGAAGGTCCCAACGAAGCGCACCTTGCGACCGGCGACTCCGGTGGGCCCGTTTTCGTGAATAACGGTTCTGGATGGAAGCTCGCAGGGGTAGCGGCCTACGTGACCGCCTTCTTCAACACGTCCTCCTCCGGAACCGGATTTATGGCGGCACTCTTCGACATCCGCGAGCTGTACTATGGCGGAGAGGCCGGGCCTTGGTCTTTAATCGCCAATCCGACGCCTCTTGCCAGTTCGTTTTACGTCACGCGGGTCTCGCAACGGCTGGCATGGATCGACTCGGTTATCGCAGCGGCGGCGGCCCCGGTCATCACCGCTCAGCCGGTGTCCAGCGCGGTGACCGCGGGGGCCACTGTTTCCTTTTCGGTCACGGCGAGCGGCAGTCCGGCGCCGACGTATCAGTGGCGCAAAGACGGGGTTGCGATCGGCGGGGCGACGGCACCGTCGCTGACCCTGA
>Ga0335394_10001645_pt1 | contig 25192 bp, 27 predicted proteins | sample MAT03_FD_205741 | JGI IMG/M metagenome (GOLD analysis project Ga0335394, IMG submission 205741) | Freshwater microbial communities from Lake Fryxell liftoff mats and glacier meltwater in Antarctica - MAT-03 (spades assembly) (version 2) ...
GAGCTCGCATTGACGTTGAAGGCCGCTGGTTACGGCGTCTCGACCGCAGTGTCGATGGGCGGGGACGCTGTCCCGTGCACGCCGATGGTTCGCTATCTGGCGCTGTTTGACGCGGACCCGGGCACCGAGGCGACCCTCCTGTTCGGGGAGCCCGGCACGCCAAACGAGCAGGAGGCGGCCGACTGGCTCGCTTCGCGCAACAGCGCAAAGCCGGTGATCGCGGTGCTTGCCGGCGAGTTCCAGGAACGCTATCCGGCCGGAACCAGCTTCGGCCATGCGGCGGCGATGATCCAGGATCCCCGCGACACGGTCTCGGCCAAACGGCAGATGCTCGCGGACGTGGGCGCGCATGTCGTGCGCCGCCTGGGCGAACTGGGACCCTTGCTGACCCGCCTCGGTGTGACCCGGGCGGTGGAGGATGCGACGTGAACGACAGGAAGCAGCCAGACGTGCCGGAGTCCGAACCCCAGTGGGCGCCGGAGCTGGCAGAGCTGGAGCAGCGCCGCCGCCTGGCCCGGCGCATGGGCGGCGAGGCGGCGGTCGCCCGGCACAAGGCGCGCGGCCGGATGACCGCGCGCGAGCGCATCGACAGCCTGCTCGACGCCGGGACGTTCCGCGAGATGGGGCAGATCACCGGCAAGGGCAGCTACGACGCCGAAGGCCGTCTGGTCGATCTGACGCCGGTCAACGCGATCATCGGCACCGGCCGGATCGACGGCGGCAAGGTGGCCATCTCGGCGGACGACTACACGCTGCGCGCCGGCTCGTCCGAGGCCACCATTTCCGACAAGTGGGTCTACGCCGAGCGTCTCGCGATGTCGCTGCGCATGCCGCTCATCCGGCTGGTCGACTCCGCCGGCGGCAGCGTGAAGCTGCTGAAGAAGATGGGGCACACCAAGATTCCGGGCTATCCGACCTGGCCAGCGGTAGACCTGATGTCGACGGTGCCGGTGGTCGGGGTCGCGCTCGGCAGCTGCGCCGGCCTTGGGGCGATCAAGGTGTTGATGTCGCATTTCTCGGTGATGGTGCGCGATCAGGCGCAGGTGTTCGCGGCCGGACCGCCGGTGGTGAAACAGGCCTATGGCGTCGACATCGACAAGAACGATCTGGGCGGGCACAAGGTCCACCGCAAGAGTGCGCTGGTGCACAACGAGGCCGAGGATGAAGCCGATGCACTCGCGCAGGTCAGGCGTTTCCTGTCCTTCCTGCCGCGCAGCGTGTACCGGCTCGCGCCGCGATTGCCGTGCACGGACGATCCTGGCCGCGCCGACGACTGGCTGGCCGACGCGATTCCGCGCAACCGGCGCCGGATCTATGACCCGCGAAAGATCATCGCTTCGCTGTTCGATCGCGAGTCGGTGTTCGAGATCGGGCGCTACCAGGGGGGCGCCACGATCACCGCGCTCGCCCGGCTGAACGGCCTCCCGGTCGGCGTCCTGTGCAGTGACCCCCGCGTGTCCGGCGGCGCGATGACCCTGGCCGCGGCATGGAAGATGGAACGCCATGTTCAGTTGTGCGACACCTTCGGCCTGCCGGTGGTGAACCTGGTCGACCAGCCGGGAAACGCGACCGGCCCCGAGGCCGAGCTCGCCGGCACGCTGCTCGGCGCAGTTCGCGTGCTCACCACGATCGAGCGCGCGCGCGTGCCGTGGGTGTCGATCATCCTGCGCCGGGCGTTCGGCATGGCGGGCGGGCTGCACGCGCCGAAATTCTTCCCGGCGCTCAACCACCGCTTCGCCTGGCCGTCGGCACGCTGGGGGTCGATCCCGATCGAAGGGGGCGTGTACGCGGCGCACCGCAAGGAAATCGACGGTGCCGCGGATCCGCTCGCGCTGCGCGACGCGCTCGAGGCCGAGTATCACGCGATCAGTTCGCCGTTTCGCACGGCCGAGGCGTTCTCGATCCTCGACGTGATCGATCCGCGGGAAACGCGCTCGATCCTGTGCGACTGGGTCGAGGATGCATGGGAAGTCGTCGCGGGCGATCGCAGCCCCAGGCCGCAGCCGGTCTGATGTAACCAGGGAGGATTCAATGAACTGTTTTCTGCAGAACGTAGTACGAGCCGTCGCCGTCGCGGCGCTGCTTGCTGGCGGCACGCCGGCGGCCGTTGCGCAGGACTGGAAGCCCACGCGCAACCTGGAGTGGATCGTGCCATCCGGGCCGGGCGCCGCCCTCGACATGGCGGCTCGACAGGTCAAGGACATAGTCGAACGGTCGCGGCAGCTCGGCGTGCCGTTCCTGGTGCAGAACCGCCCGGGCGGCGCAAACATGATCGCGCTCAACACGCTGATCCAGAACCCAGGCAATGCCCACTACGTGTCGACCTTCAACCACGGACAGATCAACAACCGCCTGCTGGGTGTGCTGCCGGTCGGCTACACGGACTTCACGCCGCTGGCGATCCTGTTCGAGGAAACCCTGGTGGTCGCGGTGCGCCAGGAGTCTCCGATCCGCACCGCGAAGGATCTGGTCGAACGCCTGCGCAAGGATCCAGGCGCACTCAGCATCGCAGTGGCGACTTCGGCCGGCAACCACATCCATGTGGCTATCGCGCTGCCGCTGCGCGCCGCCGGCGTTGACATCTCGAAGCTCACGATCGTTCCCTACAAGTCATCCGCCGAGTCGATGACGGCACTGCTCGGTGGGCATGTCGACGTGGTATCCGCCTCGACACCGAACGTCATCACACAGCATGAAGCCGGACGCATCCGGCTGATCGCGGTGGCGAGCGCCGAGCGGTTGCCGGGCGCGCTGTCTGCTGTCCCGACGTGGCGCGAACAGGGGATCAACGCGGTCTACCATTCCGCACAGGGCGTCATCGGGCCGCGCGACCTGACGCCAGAACAGGTGCGGTTCTGGGAGTCGCTGCTGCGCGAGGCCACACAGTCGGCAGAATGGAAGAAGCTGGTCGAGCGCAACTACTGGCGACCGACCTTCCTCAATGCCGCCGATGCGCGCCGCTATCTCGATGCGCAGAATGAGGAGGCGCGCGCGGTGCTGACCGAAATCGGGCTACTGAAGAAATGACGAACGATGCCTCTTGGCAAGGGGCCATGTTCGCCCGTTAAGTCAGGTCGATCATTGCCTCGACATGTTCCGCCCGGTTCCAACGCGTTGGGCATGGGCTCAGCGCAAAGACGTCGGCGCGATGACGGGATCACAACTTGCGTGAACTCACCCACTTACACCAGAGGCGGAGGCTCCAACAATGGCATCCAACAGCCCGACAGCACGACATTTTTTCGCATGCCTGCTTGCCACCGCGATCGTCTCGTCTACCGCACTCGCCAACAAGCCCGACTGGGCCGGCGGCGGCAACGAGCAAGGCGGGAAGGGTCAGAGCGGCAAGGAGCAAGGCGCTAAGGGTCAGAGCGGCAAGGAGCAACGCAGCAAGGAGGGCAACGGAAACTCAGCGCAGCGAAGCGGCGACCGGCAGGTCGTCGAACGCCGGGCCGCCAACGGCCGGACCACCGAACGCTACTTCGACGATCAGCGCCGCATCGTCGTGGGTGAGTATTACGACGAGCAGTTCCGCAACGGGAGATGTCCGCCCGGGCTGTCCAAGAAGAACAACGGTTGTATGCCGCCCGGCCAGGCAAAGAAGTGGTCGGTCGGCCGGCCGTTGCCGCGCGACGTCATCTTCTACGACGTCCCGCAGCAGCTGGTCGTGCGTCTTGGGGCGCCGCCCAGCGGCCATCGCTATGTGCGGGTGGCCGGCGACCTCCTGATGATCGCGATCGGCACTTCCATGGTCGTGGACGCGATCGAGAATCTCGGGCGGATGTAGCCGCGGGCGCCCGGGCGCGACGCGGATGCCGGGATCAGACCTTCCTTAGAGTGTTGTGGTCTTCTGCACAGATCGACGGGACGCCGAGTGACCATCGACATCGACCGGCTCAGCGAAGCCGAACTCATTGATCTCAATCACCGCATCGTGGCGCGATTGAAGTTCCTGCACGACATGCGCGTGCATTCGCAGATGCTCGGCTTCTCGATCGGCGAACGGGTGTGCTTCCAGCCCGCCGGGTGTCCGGTGCTCGCCGGCCTCATCGCTAAGTACAACCGCAAGACCGTCCTGGTGATCGCCGACAACGGGCAGCAGTGGAAGGTTTCACCCAGCCTGCTGCGTAAGATCGAGGTGACGGTGCAGCCCGCGGCGCCGGCGGCCGGGCGCAACGCACTGCCTCACGGACGGTAAGCCCGGGTGCCGCCCCGCACCGACGGACGCATCGACGCGCCGCACTCCTGCGCAGTCGATTGGCGCGAGCTGGACCTGAATCGCACGTTTGTCCCCAGGTTCGCTGCCCGTTTCGCTGTGGATGGGCCAATCCGCATTCCGCGATGCTTCCCGGGAGACGGGGTCCGCCCGTATCATCTGCCGTTCCTGAAGATGTCAGATGCGGTCTCGGCGACCCTGGACGACGAAAGCCGGCTCGATCGCATCGCTGCCCCTATCCAACGAGCCGTTCATGCCCCTGGACCTCGCCCGCCTCATCCTGCTCATTACCGCCATCATCGGCCTGATCGTCGGCTCGATGATCATCCTCAGTCCTTTCTTCACCGCAGCGGTGTGGGCCGTGACGGTGGTGGTGGCCTGCTGGCCGATCATGCTCAGAGTGCAGCACTGGATGGGCGGTCGGCGCGCACTGGCGGTGATCGTGATGACCACGCTGATGCTGCTGGTGTTCATCGTGCCGCTGCTGCTGGCGGTGCAGACCATCGTCGAAAATGCAGCCGGCATCGCCGAGTTCGCCAGCCGGTTGACCACATTCGAGATGCCGCAGGTACCCGGCTGGGCCTCCGGCCTGCCCCTGGTCGGCCCGCATCTGGCCATTTTCTGGAGCGGGCTGCATGATGCGGGTACTGCCAGCCTGATGAAGCAGGTCGCACCCTATGCCGTGAAAGCTGCCCAGTATCTGGCCGCCCAGGCAGGCAGTCTCGGCCTGCTTGTCGTTCACTTCATGCTCACGGTGATAATCGCGGCGGTGATGTTTGCGCAAGGGGAGGCAGGCGCCGAACGCCTGCTGCTGCTCGCCCGGCGCGTCGGTGGCGACCGTGGCGAAGAGGTGCTGCGGCTGGCCGCTGCCGCCATCCGCGGCGTGGCACTCGGTGTCGTAGTGACCGCACTGCTGCAGACGGTGGTTGCCGCCATCGGCCTGTATATCTCCGGCGTACCCTATGCCGGATTGCTCATTGCGGCGATCCTGATCCTGAGCATCGCCCAGATCGGCGCAGCGCCGATCATGATTCCGGCGGTACTGTGGTTGTTCTGGAGCGGAGCCACCGGCTGGGGCATCTTCATGGTGGTGTGGACCGTTCTGGTGACTACGATGGACAACTTCGTACGCCCGGTGCTGATTCGGCGCGGTGCCGACCTTCCGCTGCTGCTGATCTTCGCCGGCGTGATCGGCGGCCTGCTGTCGATGGGGCTGGTCGGGCTGTTCGTCGGACCAGTCGTGCTCGCCGTGACCTATCGGCTGTTCGAGGCCTGGGCCAGTAAGCCGCAGGCCGGGCCGGACCCCATGCCGTCGGGCATACCTGCGGCGCTGCCAGTGGCCGGCAGCGATCGAGCGTCTGGCGGCGGGGGCTGATCCTTGCATTCGCCTCAGCGATTCCTGGTGGCGAGCCTGCTGCCGGCTGGAGCACCCTGATACTCATGTGCAATCGCTACCTCTCACCCGCAGCAGGCGACATCGAGCGCTACTGGAACCTGCGCCCCGGCCACGGCTGGCGCATGGCCGAGGTGTATCCGCGCGCGCCCGGACCGTTCATTCGCTCTGCCACAGGCGGCGGTGAGGGTCGTGAACTCGTGGTGGGACAGTGGGGCCTGATCCCATGGTTCGCCACGACCGCCAGGCTCACTTACTCGACCAACAACGCACGTCATGAAGGCATCGCCAACAAGCCCTCCTACAAGCAGTCATGGCGCGCGGGCCGCCGCTGCATCATTCCAGCGCTGTCTTTCGATGAGCCGAACTGGGAAACCGGAAACAACGTCTGGTGGCGATTTCACCGTGCCGACGGCGCACCCTGGGGGCTGGCCGGCTTGTGGAATGCCTGGACCGACAAGGCCACCGGTGAAGTCATCGAGAGCTACACGATGCTGACCATCAATGCCGACGCCCATCCGTTGATGAGTCGCATGCACAAGCCCGATCCCAGGCTGGCGCCCGATCAACAGGACAAGCGATCGGTGGTGCCGATCGAGCCGGACAACGCGGATATCTGGTTGAATGGCACCGTAGAGAACGCCGACGGGCTGGTGCAACTGGCTCCGGCCGAGCGGTTTTCTGCCGCCGCCGTGCCCAGTGCTGCCGCAGACAAGCGCACGCGCTGACTGGTACGAGGGATGTGGCCAGCCCCCCGTGTGCGCAAGCGTACAGACTGGGTGTTGCGGGCGTTTCACAATCGACCGATAGAATACGGCGCATGGCCTGTGCTGATTGCGCGATCAAGGCTTCGACCTGCCCCAGGGTCGAACGGCACCCGCAGCCCAGATGGTTGGATGCGTACTCCATTTGGGTAAGGCGTGACCTTTTCCGACGCCCGGCGAGCTGGCGGCATCGCCATCGAATAACTGCCGACGGTAAGCTCACACAGGACGTCCCATGCTGATCAATGCAGGTTTCGAGATGGCGTACCAGTGTCCGCAGCCCACGCCGATGATTCTCGCGCTGAACATCCACTACTCGCGCGCTTCCGATCTGGTGCGGCCGGATCATCTGGTGACCTTTCCATCGGTGCCGGTGACTGCCTACCGCGACCTGTTCGGCAACTGGTGCAGCCGACTGGTGGCGCCGGAAGGCCGCTTCGTGCTGACCACCGATGCGCTGATCAACGACAGCGGAGACACCGATGTGGTCGAACCCGGTGCGACGCAGGTATCGGTCGAACGGCTGCCGGAAAGTACGCTGGTGTATCTGCTGGGCAGCCGGTATTGCGAGACCGACCAGCTGTCGGACCTCGCCTGGGAGCGCTTCGGTGCAGGGCCTTCGGGCTGGGCTCGGGTGCAGGCGATCTGCGACTTCGTCCACACACATATCGAGTTCGGCTACCCGCACGCCCGCCGCACGCGCACCGCATGGGAAGCCTATCGTGAAGGTCGGGGCGTCTGCCGCGACTATGCCCATCTGGCGATCACGCTCTGCCGCTGCATGAACATCCCGGCACGCTACTGCACCGGCTATCTCGGTGATGTGGGTACCGAGCCGCCCTGGGGTGTGATGGACTTCGCCGGCTGGTTCGAGGCCTATCTGGGCGATCGCTGGTACACCTTCGATGCACGCAACAACACGCCGCGCATCGGGCGCGTGCTTATTGCGCGCGGACGTGATGCCTGCGATGTACCGATCGCCAGCACCTTCGGCCCGAATACCCTCGAGACATTCCGCGTGTGGACCGACGTGGTATGACCTACTGCGTCGGCGTGAAACTTGACGAGGGGCTGATCTTCGCCAGTGACTCGCGCACCCACGCGGGTGTCGACAACTACGCCCGGTTCTGCAAGATGACGGTGTTCGAGCGCGCGGGCGAACGGGTGATCGTGCTGTTGAGCTCAGGCGGGCTGGCCGGCACGCAGGCCGTGATCAGCGTGCTGCGCCGACGCGCCGAGGCGAACCCGCCCCACCTTCTGTCGGTCGATTCCATGTTCGACGTGGCCTATCTGGTTGCCGACGCAATGCGCGACATCGAGCATCGCGACGGTCCGTACATGGACGACAGCGGAATCACCTTCAACGCGTCATTCATTCTCGGTGGCCAGATCGCCGGCGAGGACATGCGGTTGTTTCGCATCTATGCCGAGGGCAACTTCATCGAAGCCAGCGCCGAAACCAGCTTCCTGCAGACCGGGGAGGCCAAATACGGCAAGCCGATTCTCGACCTCGCCGGTACGCCGTCTGCGACCATGGAGGATGCAACCAAGTGCGTACTGGTGTCGTTCGATTCGACCATGCTCAGCAATCTCTCGGTCGGGATGCCGATCGATCTGCTGTGTTATGCGCGCGACAGCCTCGCCGTGACGATGCGGCGCCGGTTCGATCCTGGCGACATCTACTTCGAGTCGCTCCGGCAGCAGTGGATCGCCGGTACGCGCAGGGTGTTCAGGGAACTGCCGGCGCTGCAGTGGTGAGAACAGCCGCCACGGTGCATCGTGCATCGCACATGGCGTATCGATCAACGGTCTGCGCTTTGCGTTTCGATATCGAGTGCAGCGCCAAGCGCGTCGATGATGTCGCTGCGCAGGCGCTGCCATTCGCGGCCGCCCGCAGCGGCGAAGCGCTGATTCACCTCCAGTTCTATCCCGACATACGATTCATCGGAGAAGCGGCGGCGAAAGCGCATGGTCAGTCCGTCGCTGCGACCACGATAAGGGTAGTTGCATCTAAGCTGCAGGTCCGGTCTGCGCAACTGCAGGCTGCTGCGCCAGCGTTGGGAAATCCTGAACTCGCTGCGTCTTCGCGGGTCGTACAGCCAGGCGACATCGGCACGGCGCACGGTGCCGTCGAGCACTGGCGTGAAGCTGTGCGAGGCGATATGGATCACCTGGTCACCGGCGGCGACACGGGCAGCGATCGCCGACTCCAGCCGTTGACGATGCGGCGCGTAGTATCGACTGGCGATGGCGTGCAGCTCACCGGGTGGAAGTTTGCGCGTGACCTCGGAGAACTGCTGTGCATGGCCCGGCGAGCGGTTCAGATCGACCAGAAGCCGGGTGGTGGTCGAGGCATGCAGCGGCGCATCGAAGGTCCGGGCGAGCGCCTTCGCAAGCGTGAGCGCGCCCGGGTCCCAGCCACGGTGACTGGCGAGCAGCGTCTCTTGCCCGGCGAACAGTTCGGCATGGCGGGTGGGCACCTGGTGCCCGCCATGTTCGCAGCTGAACATCAGGCAGGCCGGTCGGGGGGCGTCGATTGCATCTTCCTTCCTGCTGTGAAACATCGGCGTATGCTCGATTGGCGATGAAGACTTGCAGCACTACACTACACCTGCGGCGACGTTTCGACGGGTGCGCCGCGATTCATAACGATGTGATTGCGTACCGCGCCGTGTGCATCGGCATCACTAGTTCGGTGATGCTGATGGTCGGATGTGCGGCAGTCGTACCGGCCACTGCGGCGCCGGACGTTGCGCAGATTGCTCGCCCGTCGGCGGCGCAGTCACCGGCCCGGGAGGCATCGCCGCCAGAGCCCCCACCGACACGGCCAGCGGCGCCGCCGACACCATCGGCGGTGAGCGCGGTCCCGCCCTCCCCTGCGCAGAAGGTCCCGGCGAAGGACGCCGCGACGGCAGCGTTGCAATCCCGGCCTGCGACGGCTCAGACGCCAGCCAGGCCCGCGCTTCAAGCGCCCTCGACGCCTGCACCTGCAATGGCCGAATCCCGCGTAATCGACAAGCGACCGTCAGCGCCGCCGCTGGACATCAAGGCGCTCGAAGCGCGGCTGAGGGACACCCGTGCGATCGGCGTTTTCACCAAACTCACGCTGAAGAACCAGGTCGATGACCTGCTCGATCAGTTCAGGGCACGTCATCAAGGGCGGGGCAATACGCCGGTCGCCGATCTGAGGCGCTCGTACGACCTGCTGGTGATGAAGGTGCTCGCCCTGCTGCAGGATGGCGATCCGCCGCTGGCCTTGGCGATCGTGGCATCGCGCGAATCGCTGTGGAGCCTTCTTTCCGACCCCGCCAAGTTCGCGGCCCTGTAGCACCGGAATACCGGGAGACGCCAGATGAAGCGACAAGCTGCAATCCTGATGGTCAGCACACTGATCGCACTGACCGGGTCGGCCCACTCGATCGCCGCCGAAGATCCGGCCGTGCTGAAGGACCTCGGAGCAGTGATCGCGTTGCTCGGGCTGCCCTGCGGTCAGGTGGTCAGTGCCACCCGGTCGAATGACAAGGAACAGGTTGCCACATGCCAGAACGGCAACCGGTACCGGGTGTTCATCAACGCCCAGGGCCGGGTGGTCGCGCAGCTGCAGCCCTGAATGTCCGGAGACAGACGCTTTCGGATCGGTCCCCATTCCCCATCAGGCACTCGGCCCGATGCCGCGGGCCATCCCCGGGTAGACCCCTAAAGTCCGCGCCCGGGCGGCCGTAACTGACTTACACGCGCATGGACGTGGAGCGCCGCCTTGGGTCGAAGTGTCGACCCCGTGCAGTCAGAAATCCGACGCCTGACGGAGTACATGATGAGTGTCAGTAATGAAGGTTTGAGGTCAGGAGTCAAAATGCGGGAGGCTGACAGCGCGCAGCAGCGTGAAGCTCTGAAGCCAGGCTGGCAGCCAATGAAGATAGGCCTGGCCGTCCCCCCGATCGTTGCTCTGGATGAAATAGCCGATCGCTGCACCGATTGCGCCACCCCAGAGCGGCTCGGGATCAAGTTCGACTACGCCTACCAACCGATCGTTGACGTAGTGACTCGCACTACCTATGCGCACGAGGCGCTCGTTCGTGGCCCTGAAGGTGAAAGCGCCATGAGCGTTCTGTCTCAGGTGACCGATCAGAACCGCTACCGTTTCGACCAGGCTTGCCGCGTGAAGGCGATCAAGGGTGCCGCTCGGCTCAACATCCAGGAACGCATTTCCATCAACTTCCTGCCCAATGCGATCTACAAGCCAGAGGTCTGCATTCGCACCACGCTCGAGGCGGCGCGCACCCATGGCTTTCCAACGGAGCGCATCATATTCGAGGTGACCGAGGGCGAGCAGGTCGAAGATGGACCCTGGTTGGCGCAGATCCTTCGTGAGTACAAGCGCTGCGGTCTACTCACCGCCATCGACGATTTCGGCGCGGGCTATGCGGGCCTGACGCTGCTCGCCGACTTTCAGCCCGACCTGATCAAGATCGACATGGCGCTGATCCGGAACGTCGACCAAAGCAAGTCCCGCCAGGCCATCGTGCGCGGCCTGGTCAAACTTTGCGGCGATCTTGGCACGCAGGTGGTCGCCGAAGGCATCGAGACCGCCGGTGAGCGCGACTTCCTGCGCGACGCTGGAATTCGATTGATGCAGGGCTATCTATTCAGCAAGCCGGTGTTCCGGGGCGTGGGAGTCGTCGCCGCGTCCGACTGGGGAGCCTAGGCTCAGCGCTGACGAAGCTCAGGGGGAGTGCGCAGTGAGCTGGTACGCAGTTTGCTGAGGGCGGCGGTGTTCGAAACCGACCTTCCACGGAACTGCCCGATGCCACTTCGTCCCCGCTACATACTCGCCGCCATACTGCTTCTGTCCACGGCGATGCCCGCAATGGTGCACAAGATCAGCTACGGGTCGTCGGGCATCGGCAGGGTTGGCCACCCTACGGGCGAACTCCTTGGACAGCTGACTGGGGTCGAACTGCTGCATGTGCCGTTCAAGACGGCGGCGATGGCCTATCCGGACGCGATGAACGGCACGATCACGATGGTGATCGACTCGCTGCCTTCGGCGGATGCAGCACCTGAAGTCAGGTGCCATGCGGCCGCTGGCGATGCTCTCTGCGGCGCGCGATCCGGCGATGCCGGAGGTGCCGACGATCGCCGCAGCGGGCTTCCCCGAGACCGTCCTCATCTTCTGGTCCGGGCTGCACGGCCCGGCCGGGCTGCCCCCCGCACTCACCCAGCGACTCGCCGAGGTCCTCGGGCGCTCCCTGCAGACACCCGAACTGCGTGAACGCTTCGCCGCCCTTGGTGCAGTGCCGCTGCCGATGACCGGCAAGGAACTCGCCAGCCGTATCCGCACTGACCGCGAACGGCTGGGCAAGGTGATGCACGCCGCGGGTATCCAGCCGGAGTAGCGCCTCGCGCGCGCGCAGCGGGCGGCGGCGGCGCGCAACCTGCTACCCTCGTGCGCATTCGAGGGACGCTCCGCATATGAGCAACAAGACCGGCCGCAACGAACCCTGCCCCTGCGGCAGCGGACGCAAGTACAAGCTCTGCCATGGCCGCGACCCTGGCGCCGAGGCGGCCGACGACGGCACCAATGCGAACGCCGCGAAGCGCGCGCTCGACTGGCTCGGCAACCGGCACCGCAAGGCGCTGGACCGCGCGACGGCCGACCTTCTGTTCGAGGATCTCTGGCCGGAGGATGGTCCACATCCCGAGGATGTCGATCTGCGGTTGATGGGCCAGATTCAGATCAACATCAACGAATGGCTGCTCGCGGCGGGATCGATCGAGATACGAAAGGAGATGCACCCGCTCAATACGTTGTTGCTCGCCGCTGGCGGCCCGCCGCTCAATCCCGCCCAACGCGAGTTCATCCGCCAGCTCGGAGCCGTCCCGCTCGGACTCTACTACGTGACCGAAGTGACGGCGCGCGAAGGCCTCACGCTGGTCGATGCGCTCGACTCCGGGCAGGCGCCGGTGTTCGTGCACGACGTCGCCTTGTCGGACTCTGCCGACCCCGGCCTCCTGCTCGGCTGCCGCATCCTGAAGTTCGGCGACCGGCACGAACTGTCCGGTTCGATCTACCCGTTCCCGCAACTCGGTGCGGCCCATGCGGTGGACGGCGTGCGTGAACACATGAAGCACGAGGACATCGAGGCTAATGAGGCCAATGAGCGCATGTACGAGCAGGGATGGGCGATCATGGCCCTCTGGTTCGAGCACGTGCTGATTCCGGCCGACCCGCAGGCGCTGATCGACGCCAGTACGGGCGAGCCGCTGGTGTTCGTCACCGACCACTACCGGGTGGTCGATCGCGAGACGCTGAAGGCGGCGCTCGATGGCTGCGCTGCGCTGCAGGTCGACGCCAGCGGTGCTTGGGTGAAGCTCTCCAAGGGCGATGACGGCGCGATGCGTACGCAACTGAACATCACTCGCGGCAAGGTCGAGTCGCGGCTCGAAGTATTCTATCGCACCGAATCACTGGCCGACGCGGGGCGGCCGTGGTTCGAAGCCGTGGCCGGCAACTCGGTTAAGCACCTGAGCCGTGAGCAGTCCGATCCGCTCGAAGTGGCGCGCGACCGGCTGCGCGAACGCAAAGAGGTGGCGAAGCCCGGCGGCAGATAGCGGGATGCACCATGCAGTACTCCGGGCAGGCGAACGACGGCTGATGCCCCTTTTCACCGCAGCATCCGACGCACCTCGAGTGGTCGGCGCTCGCCAAAATGATGCTTCGTCACGGCGCCAAGATGCATGAAGATGGCGAGGTAGAACACCGCCGGCAGGACAAGGTTGTGCACAACAGCGACGACCTCCGCCAACTGCGCATTCGGTGCAAGAAGTCCAGTGAACGACCAGCCATAGACATCCAGCGCCTCGCCGCGCCATGCCGTGAGGAGGATGCCGGTGACGGGAAAGCCGAGCATGAGCACATAGAGGCCCGCATGCGTCGCCCGGGCCAACTGGCGCTGCCATGGCTGCAGATCGGCGCGCATCGGCGGCGCAGGGCTCTGGCCCAGCCACGCCATGCGCACCACGACCAGCAGCAGAACCGTGAGGCCCAGCGCCTGGTGGGTCGCCATGAAGACGCCGCGCTCCGGATGATCAGCCGCCAGTACCGTGGTGAACACACCCATCGGCAGCAGGATGAGGATCAGCGTGCCGATGACCCAATGCGCGTAGCGCGATACGCGGCCGAAGGCCTTCGGCGTGTTGCGCAACGGCAATGGATCCGCCACACGCCGCTTGCCCTGCGCCCAGACCGCCCACAGCAGGAAGAGTGCAGCAACCGCAGCGATCGCAGCCTGCGTATTCAGGACGAACGGCTTGATACGATCGGCCAGGTGCGCATCGGCGGGAATCGCCGCGAAGGTGCCGTCGAGATTTGCCAGGACGATCGACCAGGCGATCATGACCAGTGCCAGCGCCGCCGTCAGCGTGCCCAGGGCGCGAAGAATGCGGCTGGAGTGGTTGAGGGTGAAGGCCAGAAACACGGCCAGTATGAGATAGAACTCGGTCACGCGTGTTTCCCTTCAATCCTGGAAATTTGTGAGCCGCTGCGGCGCGCCTTGCGACACATTGCAACCGGCCGCCGGGTCCACTGGGCGTCGATCGATGCAGAGATATGCATCGGCGGATTCTCACAGAATTCCAGGGTTACAGGAACATTCAGACCGTGGCGATGCGTCAGCTCGCCATGCATAGTTCGCGTCGAGGAATTTCGAGTCCTCCCGCGCAATCGGCTAAAGCCTCTGACGGGTGTGTGAAGTCGTCGGCAATACATCCGAGTTTGATCATGGCGTCATGGGCAACAACATCTCGTTGTGCCGCTCGGCATCGCCGGCTTTCAGCGCCGCCGTGGCGTCGGGCACGACGTTGGTCGCGATGCTGGCACTCACCTACTGCTTGCAGGCCAGAGCCTGGAACTCGTCTTCCATCGATTCCACGCTTGCCACCATCGGGTTCTAGCCGCGCTCGACACCGAACTGCGGCATCAGGTCGTTGAGTTCACGGGTCCAGCGGCGCTTGTGCGCGCGATGAATGTCCACAGCAGACTGCGGGTCACCACGGCGGATTGCTTCGACCACGGCTGCGTGGTTGACGTTTGAATACACCGGCCTGGCTCGAAACGGTGCGGCCAGCAAGCGGAAGCGGTGGGCTTTTTCAAGATAGCCGAGTGCAACCTCGACCAAGTGACGGTTGGTATGCAGCTCGATCAGCAAGCGGTGGAATTGATAATCGGCCTGTGACCATTTGACCATGTCGTCGGCCTCAAGTCCCTCGTCCATCGCGGCTATCGCAGCGTCTAATCGGCCCAGTTCTTCGGCGCTCAGCCTGCGCGAAGCGAGCCGTTCGGCGGCTTCACATTCCAGACAGGCCAGCAGTTCGCTGATCTCTCGGATGTCACGCCCTGACAGCTCCTTGACCCGCATGCCGCGCCGCGGGATCAGCTCGATCAGGCCATCGTGCTCCAGCCGCACCAGTGCTTCGCGCAGCGGCGTACGACTCATGCCAAGGTCGTTGGCAAGTTCCGGTTCGGAAACCGTAACGGCAGGTGGGTAGTGCGCCGAAATCACCCGCTCGCGCAGGATGTCGTATGCCTTGTCTGCCTGAAGAAGCTTTTTCATGAACGACGGGGCTCGGTGGATTCCTTACAAACGCCAACGAAGGGCGACAAAAATGTATCCTTGACGAAATTTTAATGCATGCATTATAGTCCCAAAAAACATTCCCTGAATACCCCTCGGAGGACACCATGCTTAAAAAACTACTACTGCCTGTTTTGATCGCAATCAGCCCCTGCGCCAACGCGCAAACCTGGCCCGTGAAACCTGTCAGGCTTGTGATTCCCTTTCCTCCTGGCGGGGGAAACGACTTTTTAGGACGCTTGATCGGCCAAAGCCTGAGCGAGGTATTAGGTCAGCCAGTGGTAGTCGACAACCGGCCTGGTGCCGGCGCCACAATCGGTACGGACATCGTTGCCAAGGCGCCCGCAGACGGCTACACACTCTTGCTGAGCTCGATAACAACGCATGCATTAGCACCTGCTTTGTATCCAAAGCTTACCTACGACACGATCAAAGACTTTGTCCCCGTGTCGCTCATCGCGATCGCGCCGACGGTGCTTGTGGTCGGCCCACACGTCAAGGCGAATAGCTTAGCCGGGTTGATTTCATTGGCGAAAGCATCCCCCCGCAAGATGACATTTGCGTCAGGGGGCAATGGCTCAGCGCCCCATATCGCTGGAGAACTCTTCAAGGCGGTGGCAGGTGTCGATTTGCTGCACATCCCTTTCCGGGGAGGTGGCCCAGCCTCGCTCGCCATCATGGGCGGTGAGGTGGACATGATGTTCGACACCACTGCATCGGCCATGCCGCACGTCAAGTCCGGCAAGCTGGTGGCGTTGGCCCTCGCCACCCCTGCGCGCTCGCCCGACTACCCCAGCCTGCCGACTTTCATCGAAGGCGGCGTGAACGGCTACGAATTCAACTCCTGGTACTCCCTGCATGCGCCTGCCGGTACGCCCATGCCAATCGTCGAGCGACTGCGCGCCGAGATATCCACCATTCTGAAAAACCCGGAAGTCAGAACCCGGATCAAGACACTTGGCGCAGAGACCTCCAGCATGTCCGGCGCTGCCTTCGCGGAATTCGAGCGGGCGGAGCTCATCAAATACACCCGGCTGATCAAGGCCGCCAACATCAAACTGGATTGACGCTTCATGAGACTGATCGTAATGCCCGGCGACGGCATCGGCCCCGAAATCACCACGGCCACAATGGAAGTTCTGTATGCGCTTGACAAGATCATTCCGCTCGGCCTGACTTATGAGTTCGTGGAAATCGGGTTTGCCTCACTGGCTAAAAACGGGACCACGCTGACCGACGAAGCACTTGACAAAGCGCGCCATTCGGACGGCATCATCCTCGGCCCTATCTCGCATATGGACTATCCGGCACGCGACAAGGGTGGCGTCAATATCTCAGCAGCAGTGCGCGTCAAGCTTGACCTCTATGCCAATGTCCGACCGGCGCGCACCCGGCCAGGCTTGGGTCGCACTGACAAGCCCATGGACCTGGTCATCATGCGCGAGTGCACCGAAGGCTTTTACCCAGACCGGAACATGTGGGCGGGCAGCGGGGAGTTCATGCCGACACCCGACGTGGCGCTGTCGGTGCGTAAGATTACGGCCGGCGCGTGCGAACGCATTGCGCGCCGCTCATTCGAGTTGGCGCAAAAGCGCAACAAGCTGGTCACCGCCGTGCATAAGGCCAACAACTTCATCCTGACCGACGGACTTTTCCTTGCCCAGGTTCGGCTGGTGGCCAAGGACTTTCCCGACGTGCGGGTCGAGGAAATCATCATTGACGCCATGGCTGCAATGCTGGTGCGCGACGCATCACGCTTTGACGTGATCTGCACCACCAACTTCTACGCCGACATCCTGTCAGACCTGGCGTCTGAATTGTCCGGTAGCCTCGGCCTTGCGGGCTCGATCAATGCTGGCGAGAATCTGGCGGCGGCCCAGGCGCAGCACGGCTCAGCGCCAGACATCCAGGGCAAAGACCTGGCTAACCCGACCTCGCTCATTGTCTCGGCAGCGATGTTGCTGGACTGGTTGGGCAACAAGCACGCCAAGCCCGACTTGGTAAGGGCCGGGAACGCGATTCAGGCCGCAGTCGACCAAGTGCTGCTGACACCCGCAACCCGCACCAAAGACCTGGGCGGTTCTTTAGGCACCAAGGCATTCACCCAAGCGTTGATTGACCGACTGCAGGAGCGTGCGCGGGGAAAATAGATACGAGCAAGGGCCGGCGCCTGGCGGCAAAAAAGTCCCTGATCGATACCCATGCGCGTGTGTTCCACCGAAAGCTCCGCGTACGCCAGCGGAACTTTTCAGCTTTGCCCTGAAGGAAACAAGCTCATGAAGGTCTGCGTGGTGGGCGCTGGCTACTACGCGCAGTTCCATCTCGCGGCCTGGGCGCGAATGTCAGGCGTTGAAATTGTCGGCATCGCCGACATGGATTCCAAGCGCGCGCGCCAAGCCGTCGTGGCCTGGCCCGACGCAAACGTGTTCCATGACGCTGAAGACATGGTGCACCGGTGCAAGCCCGACCTGGTCGACATCATCACCCCTGAAGCAACCCATGGGCCGCTGGTCGGGTTGCTCGCGGGAAAGTCGCGCACGCTGATGTGCCAAAAGCCCATGGCACCCACTCTGGAGGCGGCACGGGTTATGGCAGACGTCGCCTCGCAAGCGGGCACAGAATTGCTGATACACGAGAACTTTCGCTTTCAGCCGTGGTTCCGCGAGGCGCGACATCTGCTGGATGAAGGCGTGCTTGGCGTGCCGCAGCAATTGACCTTTCGCTTTCGCCCCGGTGACGGGCGCGGGCCCGATGCCTACCTTCAACGGCAGCCATACTTTCGGACCATGAAACACTTTCTGGTACATGAAACTGTCGTGCACTACACCGACACTTTCCGCTACCTGCTGGGCGAGGTTCGCTGCGTCACTGCGCGTCTGCGGCGCGTCAACCCCGCCATAGCAGGCGAAGATGCGGGCATCGTCGTGTATGAGTTCGCCTCGGGTGCCATAGCTATCCTCGACGCCAACCGCGACCTGGAGCACGACGCCGCTGAGCCACGTTACACCCAGGGCAGCATGCTTCTTGAAGGCCGGCTCGCCACTTGGCGGTTGGACGGTATGGCGCGGACCTGGTTGCGTCGGCGCGGACAGGCGAGCGAGACGCATCACACATCATTCGCCCGGGTCGTTCCCAACGGCGACAGCGTGTTCAATTACCTGACGGCCATGGTGAAGGCGCTCAGCGGCGATTCAGCGTCGAACGCCGATATTGAAGCCAGTCGGGCAAGCGCCTATCTGCATAACGTCGAGATTGAGCAGGCGATCTACCAGTCTGCGGCCGAAGGCCGCACCATCACACTTTGACGTGAAAGAGACCCGCCAGACGACACAATGGTGACGATATCGGCGTACATCCGTTGCCGGCGCACACGCTGCGCAAGTCCTGCCTGCGGCAATACCGGCACAACCAGCGCAGCCAGCGCCTTGCGACTCAAGCCATTACCGATGCCTTACCGTGAATCACTGCCCCCGGCGCATCTGGTGAACACCTCCTTCGTTACCCGCGCCAAATCCAACATGAATGCCAGTACACAAGCGTCTTGCCAGTCTCGGGGTCCTTGAATGCCGCATCGGCGCAGCACGATTCCGCCGCCGATCTCCAGGCGCAGCTTCACCCCGGCGTCGAGCGCGCGCATCGGATGGGTGAGCTCAACGAATGCCGATGGCGACTACTCGACCGCCCCCTGCAGGACGTTCTCATCGCTCAGAAGTTTGCGCCAGTTGTCCATCGACCCGACACAAGTACCATGGTCTCGGCAAAAGGCGGCAGTACTCATGCCGCTGAGCGCTTGCGCTTCGATCAGCGCGCGCCACTGCTGCCCGCTAAGCCGTACAAGGCGGCACCCCTTTTTCGTTACTGCGACCGCCCCAAGAGCTTCCTGGCGATTTCATCCGTCTCCGCGACGGAGATCTCTTCAACCGACCCGAATTTAGTCCCCCCCTCCTCAAGCGTACCCGCGACGTGGAAATGAATGTGGTTGATTGCTTGCCCTGCCGGCACGCCATTGTTTTGCCACACAGCAATCCCGGACTTTGAGTAAGCGCGGTCGATCAAGATCGCGGCATCTCGCACTGCAATGGCAACAGAGGAGGCTTCAAGGTCGGTGAGCTCGAGAATGGTTGCCACATGCCGAACGGGTAATACAAGCAAATGAGGAAGACCTCTTTGTTCGCGCGTGACAAACGTTGCCGTACCAGAAGTGCGACACAAGATCGTGTAACGGCGCTCGCCCCTGAGAAAAGCGCAGAACGCACACCCATGATTGTCTGGAAGTTCAATGTTCGAAGCAGCACTCATGAGGATCGCAGAGATGGCAGAAATGACCGCAACTCTACGCGATCAAGCTTCGTGTAGTCCGCGGGTCTGACAACGACTCGGAGCTCATCGCAGACCTTCTTGTCGCGTGATGCAAACATGAAGGAGCGCAGGGTGGAGCGAATCGCGTTTTGTGCCGGAAGGAGGTTCAACAGTTGCGCCTGCCCGTCGCCGATTACTGGTACCGAGACCGCTCTGCCGTTGTTCTTCTTCGAGACTTCAGCCCAAATGGATAACAAGCTTTTCTACACTTTTCCACCGTTGAGTCAGCAGGGTTCTAAACGTCCATCTGGCAATACGCATCAAAGATAACTGGTCTCGCAGCATGTTTGACTGGCCTGATGGTAGCCGAGAGGCGAGAGATCCCGCAACATCCACGAGTACATCCACGACTACTCCTGACAGCGTGCTCCGTCGCTGGCGATGATTTGCGAATCCCCTATCACCTTGCCCGCAGCTGTCCGCCAGCTCGAGCCCCTCGGGGAGCACGGCGAACTTCCGAAGTGAATCGGATCAAGGGTTCAAGGTTTGTTGCGGCTCAAGGTGCGCCAGAAGGTCCAGGCGATTGGTTATTGCTCAGATCGCGGTGGTGATGGCCGGACCTCAGATGCGCGCGCCTGCTTCGCTCATAGCGATTGTCTCAGCTCGCTGTGTTTGCCACCGCACAGACATGCTGAAGTGCGGCAAACCCAATCTGCCGGTGAGGTCGGTTCAATATCGGCCGTGAGCGTCGCCATGTCCACCCGCACCACAGCCCTTGCGGTCCACCGCCTTCGAGGCCTTGGTGAAGCGCGCTGGTACATCGGGGCCTGGTCACGTCAATCACGCGGAAGGCGCTCATGGGCTCAGGACTCAGGGTCGCGTCCGACGCGCCCGGCTGGGGAAAAAGGCGTTTCTGCGGGCGATTTATTCCCGGTAGCCGGGACGCCGCTCTGTGATGTCGCGCTCCAGCAGCGCCGCGCCCGAGACCTTCAGCAGCAGGATCGTCATACGATCCTTCCGGTTGATCGTGACCGATTTCGGGGTGCCTCCGGAATTAGCGGTCACGATGCCGGAACGGTGTCGTACTGCAGCGTGCTGGTGTTACGCATAGGACCAACGAGGTGAGTAGTCTCCCAGCCTTTTTGTCTGGAGATGGCATGCCCGCGCCAAGGATCACCATATATCAAAGACGTTTTACGGCTCAAGCTCCACGCCAAGCTGTCCCACGAACGGATCGCGGCAGTGTTGAGCATTTCCAAGGGTGTCGTCACCAAGTATTTAGGGCTGGCCGCCGCGGGCGTCCGCCAAGCCGCGCCGGACAAAGTCTTCCTCGCCGCCCCGAAACGTCTCAAGGGGCGCCGTCCTCAACCCCTTGTGCTGCCCAGGGAAGCGTTCACCAAACCACCACGGTCGGCGGTCATCAGCATGACATACCCACACTCCTGCGCAGTACATTCATGATGATCGATGGCGCAAAGTCATTGACACGCTCCAGAGTTCGGGCGCTCAGTGAGCCATTGCGAGGCACGCTTCCGCACAGCGCTCGCACGACTCTGCGCAACGCTTGCAGTGATCCATACTGTGCTTGTTGCATTCCGCTGCGCAGCCGAGGCACGCTTTCGCGCAGAGCGCGCAAATGGCCTGCATGTGTTCGCCGCCCCTCGCGATCGACCCTGCTGCAAGCCGGCAAATGTCGGCGCATTCCAAATCCAGCGCGATACAGCGCGCCATTTGTTTAGGGTCGGCCTCTTGGAGGCACGCCGTCGCGCATTGAAGGCATGCCGCAGCGCATTCGTTACATGCGCGCAAGCATTCTTCCTCGATTTGGTTGAGCATGCTGACTCCTTGGAGCGGCCGCACGGTTTGTGCCGGCAAATCATCCCAGCCCTGGAACTTTCTGACTGTTGGCCAGCGCACGCAATGAACAGACGATTGCCAATCCGCCGTACCAGGCGGCAGCTGCTCTGAGCGTAGCCCGCCTGGGTGACTACCGACTTGTGAGTCTCGAGGTCTTCAACGGCTTCAACCCGCACCCGCCAGCTCAATCTCGACCTTGGCCTTTGGCTCAGGATCCTTCATCACCGTGATGACTATGCAGCCGCAGTTGCCGCAGGTCATGGTGGGGAGCGCGAGGTCGGCGATACGCCTGCTGACGGGCAATTCAGGCGACATGGCCTTTAGCCGTACTGTGAGTTCGCTGCGCCGCCGGTGGGCTGCCAGCTGACTGCTGGCATGCGAATCTTGCGTGACAGATCCCGGCGCCAGTCCCTAAGGTTCTGACCCAGCAACTCGCTGCCGCCGATAGCAGGCAGCTGACTCGCCACTCATCAGAATGGGCCGTTCGATGGCCACTGCGCTGAGCCGTCCAAGACCGTGAAACACCACAGTTTCGACGCGATCGACACATGCCTATGCAAACCACCGCCCGCAGTCCAACGTGTTCCACGGCGATGAAGATCTTCAACCGCCTGGAATCCGCTTGCGACGAGCAACAACCACCGGTCATTGGTAGCCGACGCCCATCACATAGTTGCGCAGCAGTTCTTCTTCTTGGTTACCCGCAGCCAGCAATGCACGCAGCCCGTCGCGCGCATTCAGCACGCCCAGCGGCCTGTTGCCGGCATCGACCACCAGCACATGGATCAGACCGCTTTTGTGCATCATCGCCAGAACCTCTGACAACACGTCTTCAGGTTTGCAGGTCGTGCTCTCACGCGTCATCACATCGCCTGCACGGGTGGTGAAGAAGTCGGCCTGACCCAGACCCAGACGCCTGACGAGAAGGGTTTCGGTAACGGTACCGATGGCCATGCCAGCGGCATCACACACCACGACGACGCTGATCTGCGCGCCCGACAACAGCGCTGCCACCTCGACCAGCAGGGCATCGGTGCCGACCGTCAGGAGCCGCGAATGGGTCACCACTTCGATGGCGCCGACCTGCGCAGGTGCCACCGCGCGAGCCTCGGCGGCAGCCACAGGCGAGCTTTCGACGGCCTCGACACCTGGTGTTTGCGTTGGCGCCGTCACCGCGTCAACGCCGCTTCAAGCTGCGCCTTGTTCATCAATGATCGCCCCTTCAAGCCCCGCTGGCGGGCCTCGTTGCGCAGCTGCAGCAGGGTTCGACCGCCGGCACCTTGGTGCGAACGCAGGCCGCCCCGCCGGCTGGCCGGCATGTCGTTGATCGACGACGGGCTGGCTTGCACAGACTCACCATGCTGTGCGCGCTCCTTGTTGACCACTCGTGCCGCGATCTCTTCGGCCAGTGGCTCGGGCTTGCCGTGGGCAAGCAGGCTGTCCTTGATGTGCGCGTACTGGCGCTCGCGTTTGGCGCTCCAGGCTTTCTGAGGCATGGCGGTTCCTTGGTTGGGGCGCGGTGGCCCATGTTCGTGTGCCCGTTTAAGTCAGCTCTTGAGCGCAGCGCGAACGCCGGCATCCAGCCTCTCGAAACCGAACGAGACATCCATGAGCACACCGTTCAGGAGGAAGGCCGGTGTCGTGTGGAGGCCGAGTTGGCCGCCGGCTTGTCTGTGTTCCTGGACCCGTTGCGTATAGTTGCGTTCGGCCATCTCGGCGTTGAGGCAGATTATGTCCAAGCCAATGGACTGTGCGTGAGCGCGCGGTGCTGTGAGGCGGAGGGTTGGCTGCGGCTGGCTGAACAGCAGGGGACTTGATTCCTTTGATGAGGGGCGCCGGGTGCTGTTCCGCGACGGTTTCTGTAGGCGTATGTTGGCTTTCCGTTGGTTGTCTGTGAAATGCCGAAGACCGCGTACGCACTCCAGCCTGCCACGCTCAACAGCAAGGGTCCAGATAGATGAGTTGCCGGCCGCGGCGCACTCGTTGGTGCAAGCCTGTGCCATGGAGCGCACAACGATGTTCGCCCCACGCGTTGGCGTCTGTTCGCTGGACCACCGAGTGGCATCGGCGCCAGGGCTTGTCACGGCGCCGGCATCAGCGGTGCATGATCTACGGCGGTTGGATCTTCGGAAGGCAGGTGGACGGCATCTGGGCGAGACTATCGCCGTTGCACTGGCGCCGAGCCGGACTCGATGAACAAGCGCCTGATCACCGGGAAGCGCTCTCGAACTTACCGCTCGAGCTTGCCGATCGCAGCGGCGGCTTCTGCGGCATCGGTGCCCGCGTCGAAGGCGAGATCCATCGTCACCAGCGCGTCGTCAGGCCCAATGTATATCGACAGCACGCGCCCGACGTCCCGCACGCCGGGCTGCGCCAATTCGAGTTCGCGGATGGCCTGCGCTGTCTCCGGGCGGATGCCCTCACCAATGAGCACGCCACGCGACTCCCAGGTCAGCAGCGTGGCCGCTCCGGCCAGCAGCATGCCGATGAGCAAGGACGGTGCGTCATACAACTCTGGCATGTCCAAGCTCTGGCTGAGCGCGATGCCGACGGCCGCAATGGTCAAGCCCACCAGCGCTGCAGCGTCTTCCGCCAGCGCGGTGTAGGTGGTTGGATCCTTGCTGCGGTGGACCGCCTCCCAGAAGGGCGTCGCACCCGCGTCCGAGCGGATGTTCTGGCGTGGCGGACCGCTGGCTGAGCCGGATGCCCACCAGCAAAGGCACGCCATTGAAGGTGTCCACCGCAGAGTGCACGCCTTCGGATAGCATGGCCGAACTGCCGGTGATGCCGGCCACGGTGAACTTGGTGACGGCAATGGCGACATTGGCACCGATGGCGCCATAGATCGCCAGCATTGAGTCCGCCATCGCAGCTTGGGGGTCAAGCCGGAGTCTTGGCGCGACTTATGCCATGCGCCCCAGCGCCCAGCGTCCCCCAGCGGCTGCGGCGGCGGTGAGCGCTGTGCCCCAGGCTATATCGACCAGAGCCAAACGCAACGGCCAGCCCCGCAGCGTGGCCAGGTTGCTCAGGTCGTAGGTGGCATAGGCAAAGAAGCCGAACAGCGCGCCGGCCAATACCGCGTGCAACCAGGGCAAGTCTGCGGGCGCTCCAACGCCCCCGGACCAGGCCACGGGTGCAACGGCAAACAGCAAGACGCCGAGCGGGTAGAGCAGATAGAAGACGCCGGCTGCCACCAGATTGGGGGGGTCTGCCATCAGATGCCCGATGCTATCGCGATAAAACGACTTGGCGATGAAACCGAGCCAGACGACATCCAGTGCCAGCATCACCACTGCAGTGGCGCCATAGGCGGCGAGGTAGTTGAGCATGTTGGGTTGATCCGGGTTAAATCTGTTGATAGCGGGCGTCATTCGATGCAGGTCGGCATCGGCCGGCCTTTGAAATCAGGCCACGAAGGGACGTCCACTTCGCCCCAGACTGCGGCAAGCGTCTGTGCGGAGCGCAACAGAGCACTTTGGCCCGCGAAAGGTCAGAGCGCTCACTCTTGCCCCTCAGCCCTTGGCCATGGTGCGGTCTGCTCGCGCAGCGGCCAGCACGGCTGGAAAGTCGGACAACAGCGTGCGTGCTGGAATGGCGCCGCTCAACCATGTGTTGGGCGGAGATAACCAATGCGCGACTTCGTCATCGGTCATCACCGCTGTCAGTTCCGACAGCGCTGCCGCGCACACACTCCTGGTCAAAGACAGTTGAAGTATCGGCAGCATCGACCCTGCGCGGCACGAGAAGGTGATCACATGCCGATCCACCATCCAGCGCACAATCACAGACGGGGGCTGCCTGAGCGTGAGCCGCAGACGCTCGCGGACGTCGTTACCTGTGGTCACGCCGCCGCATGCCGACTAGTCCGCGAGGCAGTTGGCCCGGTGGCGAAGGGACTGGCAGACAACGCCGCTTTTTTTCAGCAGGCTTCTGTTGCTCGAGCGGCCAGCCCCCCCCACAGGCGCTTGTCTCCGGGCGTGTGTTCAGGAAAGTACTGATGATCGACATCGGGAACTCCCGTCTGCGCAAA